>ERZ761607.979-NODE-979-length-39717-cov-34.392441_pt1 | contig 39717 bp, 44 predicted proteins | sample MGYA00511164_ERZ761607 | MGnify/ENA primary metagenome ERZ761607 (study PRJEB28899, sample SAMN02445080) | bioreactor sludge metagenome | biome: EBPR sludge | place: Australia: Brisbane, Thorneside Wastewater Treatment Plant | collected 2011-06-22 ...
TTGATCCGAGAAAATGGCTATTAATGATCCAAAATCATTTATGGACACCCCTCAAGTATATTTAGACCTGAAATATATGCATCCAGCATAGTAAATTAAATTGGTGAAATATTAGTAGCCAAAATTATACAACCTTATACGTGAAACTGTATCGCATCCTCTTTAGTAAGCAGCTATGCAGGCAGTATTCCTTGCCACCAACTTCACCACAATGAAAAAAAACGTTCTGTTGTTCGGTTTATGGGCTTTATTTTTGAGCAGTTGTGACAACAGCATCCAGCCTTATCTCTTAAATGCACCCATCCGCGTTTCAGTTTATGGGTATTTGGATACGGCACGGGATACGCAATTTGTACGGGTGACGGCCTTAGAAAGGGCCGATGGTCGCGGGCTTTATGAGCTTGGAAGCGTAAAAACCATTGTAAAAAGCACCGGACAAACGATCGTGTGGCGCGATTCTTTAATCTCCACCACAAATGGCAAAAAAGAACACTTATTTTATGCTATTTTTCGTGCCCAAGCCGGAGAATCTTATACATTGAAAGCGGCAGACGCAACCGGATACGAGGCCAGTGCCGAGACTACCATTCCAGCAACGCCGTTGGTTTCCGTACAGAGTCCGGCTCGCGATGCTGGGTTGGGCTGGATTCAACAGATTTTTATAAAAACCTCAAAATTGCCTTATCGCGCTAAGGTTTGGTACCATGCCGCAAAAGACGATACAACCCCACCTTCTGCCTTTCGTTTTGATTATCACACGGCAGGTGAATTAAATAGCGGGCAATGGAATGTACCTATTAAGCTCCAAAACGACTTTTTTCGTGTAGCCGATATGCTAAATATAAATACTGGATTGTATATTTATGGTATTTCGGTGGAGGGAGTACAATTAGATGCACAATGGGAGCAACTCTTGAAAAAAACCAATACGCCACTTCAAAACATCACCAATGGACTTGGCTTCTGGGGTTCGCAAAACGGATATGTGGTTGCATGGAAAATACCGCCAGAAACGCTTCGTCAGATGGGGCACATAGACCGCCAATAACTACAAACGACGGGTAACCTTGGGTAGCCACTCGCGCCGCCATGCATCAAATTTACCTCCCAAAATGGCAACGCGCATTTGACGCATCAACCACAAATAAAACGTCAAATTTTGCACTGAGGCAATCCATAGCCCCAAAATCTCACCCGCCTTGAATAAATGACGCAGGTATGCCTTGCTGAATGTTCGATGGATATAGCCCTCCAACCCCGGATCAATGGACGAAAAGTCTGATTCCCACTTTTTATTTTTTATGTTTACAATGCCTTCGGTCGTAAAGAGCATCCCGTTGCGCCCATTTCGCGTGGGCATTACACAGTCGAACATATCCACACCCCGCGCCACGTTTTCAATTAGGTTTTCAGGCGTACCCACCCCCATCAAATAGCGGGGTTTATCAGCAGGTAGAATTTCATTCACCACCTCCACCATTTCGTACATCAATGGAGCGGGTTCCCCTACAGAAAGCCCACCAATGGCATAGCCTTCGAATCCCATATCTACCACGGCACGTGCGGACTCGCGCCGCAAGTCCGGATAAACCACCCCTTGAACAATAGGGAAAAGGGTTTGTTGATAATCATAAAGCGGCTCGGTATGCTCGAAGCGGTCGCGGCATCGCTTTGCCCAGCGTAAGGTTAGGCCCAACGATTTTTTGGCGTATTCATAAGAGGCATCGCCGGGCGGACACTCATCAAGAACCATCATGATGTCGGCGCCAATCGTCCGTTCAATGTCCATAACAGATTCTGGCGTAAAAAAATGCGTTGAACCATCTATATGGCTTTGGAATCGCACACCTTCTTCCGTGAGTTTACGGTTATCCGCGAGGGAGTACACCTGAAAGCCGCCGGAATCCGTGAGCATGGGCTTAGACCAAGAAGTAAACTTATGAAGCCCCCCAACCGTCTCCAACAGCCCTGTACCGGGCCTAAGATAGAGGTGGTATGTATTTCCCAAAATGATTTGTGCTTGTACCTCGTCCAAAAGGTCGCGTGGCGGTACGGCTTTTACGCTACCCACCGTTCCGACGGGCATAAAAATGGGTGTTTCGATAGTCCCATGATCGGTTTCGATCAAGCCTGCACGGGCATGGGTGTGTTCGTCGGTATGGAGTAGGTTGAACTTCATTCAGTTAAGGGGCAACATTCATAAATCGCAACAAGAAAAGAGCCGCCCCATTATGGTGAAGTTGTAAGTATGTCCTTCATGTGTTGGAAGTACGTGCGTACCCTTCGACTATTCACTCCGAGATCGCCATGACCCAAGCGGCTCGCACTCCTTACGTGAACATAAACTTGTCCGGATTGCTCGGCAAGGGCAATTTGGAAATCATCTGTAAAGACCCCAATCCGAAAAGTGGCCGTAATTTTGCTGCTTTCAATACTTTGCGAAACAATCTCAGCCCTATGAAACCAACCATTCCAACGTTTAAGAGATGCCAAGGCGGCCTCGAATACCTGTTTTTGATCCGAGGAAAATGCACGGGTTTCTCGAATACAGTTGGGTTTATTGGGACAAGGTGGTAATGGATTTTCCATTTTGAACATCAGGAGGTGCCGATTTTGGTCGCTATTCGGAAACAACATTCGGGTGCCTCCTAAAAAGACCATAATGCCAGCCAAAACGAACAAATTTTTGCGCTTAAACATTTGGTTTAACTTGTTCATTGTATTTTGAAGGGCACTTTACCAGAATGTGTTTTGCCTCAAACTGTCCGTCTGACAACATCTTGCCCTCTACCACTACCTGTTCGGCGTCTTCAAAATTAGCTGGTTTAAGGTTGTTGTACACCACTTTGATAACTTTTCCATTTTGATCTTTCATATGAAAAGAGAAAATATTCGTCCGTTGATCATATGAATAGGCATTTTCCTTTACCCACGTCCCTACGACATGGGCTTGTGCTCCGGTTGAAGCAGCATCCGTAAAGTTCATATAGCCACCCACTTGCTTACCAAAGTTCATAAACAACAGGGAACCAAATCCAATCAGAAGGACCAATCCTATTATCGTTTTCTTGTTCATAAGGTTTTGTGTTTAAATAACCTAAAGGATAAAGGTATTAAAGAGCCTATTGTTGCTTGGCTTCATGCAATGCCCGTTCCAAGGTGCTAATTTTCTGATCTGTACGGAATAAGTAAATCAAGATTCCTACCCAAATAATTAGTACCACTGCCAGTACCACCCAAATTTTATCATCAGAGACCATCATCGCTTCGTATCCGGTGGGTTGTGCAGTCGGAACGGAATTGGGATCAGACCACTTTGGTTGTTGCCCTTTTAAAAGGGTCAGAAGGTTAAAAAGATACAACATATTTGTCATAAACTTGAATGAAGGTTATTGGATGTAAAACCCTTCGGTATCTTCCTCTACACGTGCAAGGCGGACTCGTTGGTCGAATAGCCACCAGGCAATACCAAAAAAGCCTAAAATGGCCGGATAAAATACGAGCCGCATGGTTGGGTCGGTTATTTTATCAAAGGCTGGATTGCCGCCCGTTCCGGGGTGTAAACTCTCGGTCAAACGAGGCAAGACATACAGCAAGAAAATCATGGACACCACAGAAAACAAGGTATAGACCGCAGAAATACGGGCACGGAGGCGTGGATTATCCAAAGCCGAGCGTAAGACAAAATAAGCCCCACTAATAAGCAGTTGGACAGCAGCCATCATTTGTTTAGGATCGCTTCCCCACCATTTTCCGGTTCCCAAAAACCAAGTAAACCGACTCCATACAATGCCTGTCAGCATTCCCAAAACCCCAAACAACATGGCAATGCGGGTAGCTTCTACGACCTTCATGTCCCATACCAAGTCTTCGGTTCTCAGTACTTGAACCGCAAAATAGGCCGAGACAAAATAGGCCATCATCATAGTGAACCACATTGGTACGTGGAAATATAAATTACGGGCTGTTTGCTCCAAGATGGGTAGTTTGGTTGCAGCCGAGAGGACAAAAGCCGCAAGGATAACAGCCGTCATCCATACGGCAATGCCAATTTTAATTCGTTTTACAACAAGCGTCATGTTACTTTGGCTAAAGGATAAACCATATCCCAGATTGTATGCAAGATCACTCCCGCCACACATAATCAAACAACAAAACCGATGCACTAATCACCGATCCGGCAAAAGCCACCAGCGTGACACAGGTTTCTTGTATCCGCTCCCACCCGCCGTTCAGCAAAATGGTATTGGTAGCTGCAACCACCGACATAAGCAAGGGGATTAACAAAGGGAAGGCCAAAACGGCCAATAATGGCCCACTGTTCCGAGTCCGTGCAATCATGGCAGCCAACAGCGTGGTGGTTCCGGAAAGACCTAAAGTACCTAAAAACAATACCAATGCCAGTTGCCAGAGGTTTTCTACGCTGATGTTCATCAGGAGTAAAAAAGCACCTAATGCCAGCACATTCAATAGAAACAAAAGTACAATATTAAAAGCCAACTTTCCGGCATATACCATACTTCCCCGCGTATGAAGCTGGAGCAACAAAACCGTTCCTTGGTCCACCTCCGAAACAAACCCACGCCCTAAACCAATCACCGAACCAAAGAGCAGGATGACCCACACCAATGCTGCTTGCACCCTTGTACCGATCACCTCGTTCCCCAAAGATACCACCACCAAAAACAACGTGGATGCAATGAACATCAACAACATATTGAGTGCATATCGGCTTCTCAGTTCCAGACGAACGTCTTTTTCAAATACGGCGTAAGCACCATTGAACCAATAGCGGAGTTTCGAGTGCGTTTGAGTGGTATGTGGCATATTCTTCTTGGGCATAAAGCAGGTCTAAAACTCCCCGACAAACCCTATCTCAGGTTGCAAAAGGTGGCCAGAATGCTGTTGAACCACCTGCTGCACATGCGTAATTAAGGTCCGGACATCGGCGGCAGTTGCCCCACCTCTATTTACAATGAAGTTGGCGTGCTTGGAGGAAATTTCCGCTTTGCCAATTTGGTATCCTTTTAGCCCTGCCTGGTCTATCAAACGCCCTGCACCGATACCGTCAATTTTTTGAAAGATACTTCCGGCGCTGGGTTCTTCATCCAATGGCGGATGTCGTTCTTGGCGCCATTGGAGATTCGCCGCTATAGTTTCGCGCAATTGGGTTTCGTTCGTTTTTGCCAACTGAAATGTTGCAGAAAGCACGATGTCACCAGAATGGTGTAGTCGAGACTGATCATATCCAAACCCGAACCAATCCCGATCCACTGTAAAGGTTTCATTGGTGGGAGTCAAAATACGAGCGGTGTGTAGTACTTCCTCTATAAACATGGTGCGACTGCGGGCCGGCGGTGGCGATAAGAAATGCAAATTTTGCCATAGCGCTCCGCCAACGGTACTGGGGATGCCCGCATAATGCTCCAACCCTCCATATCCGGCAGAAACAGCTATTTCAATGAGGTTAGGGAATACCCAAGCCCCACTTTCTGCGGTTAATAGACCCGTCTCTGGGTCTAAAAAGACTTTTTGTGCTAAGTTACGGATCACAAGACCTCGAAAACCGCTGTCTCCGATCAGAATATTGGCGCCTAATCCCAATAAAAAGTAGGGTAATTGGGCTTTTCTGGCTTGAGTTATGGCCAGAACCAATTCGTCTTCGGTGGTCACCTCCACAAAATAATCAGCTTTACCCCCAATCTTAAACGTGGTAAAAGGTGCTAGAACAACGTTTTTATGAATCTTGTGGATGAAGGTATTGTGTTCGATCATGTATCGGGCTTTTGCACCTGAAAGTAGGTTTTTGCTTTGGGCTTACCAAGTGGAATATGGGAGAAATATGGCAACGGAATAATTTCAGGGAAACGTCCGGAATACCGTGGCCCGCATACCCAATTCCAATAAGAGCAGCAACAAAGCCGGCCAAAGGAAATAAGGATACAATTCTACCGCATCGGTATAGATGCGCTGTTCAATCTTGGTTTTTTCTAAATTACTAATTTCCTGATAGATGGATTCCAAGGCGCCATCAGTAGTGGCCCGGAAGTATTTTCCACCCGTATTCTTGGCGACATTCTGCAACATGTCTTCATCTATCTCCACCTGTACCTGAACCGTTTGACGGCCAAAAGCCGGAGAATCCATCGGATAGGGAGCTGTACCTTTTCGTCCAACACCAATGGTATAAACCCGTACATCCATACTGGAAGCCACCTCCGAAGCCGTAACAGGGTCTATCACACCATGATTATTCTGCCCGTCGGTGAGCAATATTACCACTTTACTTTTGGCTTTTGCATCGCGTAGGCGGTTCGTAGCGGTTGCAAGGGCTGTTCCAATTGCCGTTCCGTCTTCGATCACATCCATTTGCACATCGGCCAACATATTTTGGGCAAAGTCATAGTCTAAGGTAAGCGGAAATTGCGTGAAAGCTTCTGCTGCAAAGACGATCAACCCCACACGATCGGAGATCCGGCTGGCAATAAACTCCGAGGCTACCCGCTTGGCTGCCTCAAATCGGTTAGGTTCAAAATCCATGGCCTTCATCGAAGTAGAAACATCCATCACCATCATGATGTCTATCCCTTCCGCAAATTTCTCGTTTGAGGTGTGCGTGGCTTGGGGCCTTGCAAGAGCGAAGATTGCCAACCCAAAAGCCACATACCGCAAGGCTGTTGGTATCCATTGTAAACGTACCCGCCAAGACATGGGTACGCTCCGTAAGAGGGCTACATTGCTAAACCATAGCCCCACTTGGCCCTGTCTTTTTTGCCACCAAAACCACAGAAAAAGAATCGGTATCAGGCTTAGGAGGGCCAGAAACCAAGGCTGGGCAAATTGATCTATGCGGGGTAAACTCATGTTCTATCGGCTTTTTTACGGTTTTTGAGTGCATCGAGTAGTGTAGGCAGTATGTCCCCTGCTTTGCCGATCAGCACCAGGTCCATTTCGGAAGCGAGCGCCGACGGGGCGATGTTGACCTCGGCAATGAATGCACCAGCACGTTTAGCGACCAACGGCAAGTGCGCCGCCGGATATACCAATCCGCTAGTTCCGACAGAAAGAACCACTTCCGCCCGTGTCGCTGCTTGCCAAGCCGCATCCAGTGCCTCTTTTGGCAACGATTCCCCAAACCAGACCACTGCCGGACGCACCAAGTTGCCACAGATCTGGCAACAAGCCACTTGGCCGGATGCTATTTCCGCGAACACCGCTTCGGGCGCGTCCAAGCCACATTCGATACAATGAAACTGCTGAATATTGCCATGAAGTTCGATCACCCGATCACTTCCGGACCGTTGGTGCAGCCGATCCACGTTTTGTGTCACCAATGTAAACTCACGAAACAGCCCAGCCAGTGCCCCCAATGCCCGATGCCCCGGATTGGGCAAGGCTGACAACACCGCCTTCCGGCGTGCATGATACCAGCCTTGTACCAAACGTGGATTACGACGGAAAGCTCCTTCGTTTGCCAAATCTTCCGGTCTGTATTGATCCCAATGACCATCCGGATCACGAAACGTAGCCAGCCCACTTTCTGCACTGATCCCAGCGCCCGTTAGCACCAAAACCTGTGTTGCATCATGCATTTTTTGAATCAGTAGTTCGGAGATCATGATGTAACCTCTGGCACGACGGATGGGCTTGGGGCGGTTGGTACAGCGGGGTGTAAGAGTTGCTCTATCGCTGTAAGTAATTCAATGGCTTGTTTCAACGTCTGTGTATGAAGCTCAGCCGCTGGCTGGAAGTCTGCAAATTTTACCAAGTCCGATAGGGATAAAAGGGATTCAATTTCATTAATCAAATGAGGGGATAAATGTATCCGCAAGTGACGGTCTTCCGTTGTCCTTAAACGGGTCAGTAGTTCTCCCGTAGTGGATTCAAGCGCCGGAATCCGTAACGACATTTCTAAATACATCCGCACTACTTCCGAAACTTCGGTATAATACGCCTTAATTCGTTCCTGATCCGTCAATTCCCATGATGTCAATGCCTGAAGGCGTGCCAATGCCCTCTCGAATAAGGTCAGGACAGGAGCAAGTTCTGGCAACGTATGATCTTGTTCCAACCTTTTCCGGTATTTACGCCAGATCCACCAACCAGCAACGACCAAGACCAATAGGGCAAGCCCAACCCAGATCCATAACATCCAATCCACCCCAAATTCTGCAATCGGAGCAATATCTTTTAATTCTTGGGCTTCCTTAGGAACCACATGCTGTATGTTTAAAACAAGCGGCTCGGTCTCCTGCCAAAGGGTATCGCTGCCAGTGACCAAGCCAAAGGGCAAACGAACCTGCACCGTGTCTATGCCAAAGACCGCAGCTTCAAACCGAATGGCGGTTACCTCAGGGCCGTTGTTTGTACGGCTTTTTTCGCGGGCTACTTCGCGCAACAAGTCCGCATCTCCCAATGGCTTTCCGATAGGAGGTGGGATTAGTTTCTGACCAGTACCTACCTGAACTGAAAAGGTTAGTTCAAACCGTTCCCCATTCTGCACCGAGTCCGCCGCAGTCTTCAACCAAGCCTTTTGCGCCCAAACAGGAGCCAATAGACCTTGCCAAAATAGCAAGGCGCATATCCATAAACATTGACTGAAGCGATAGGTTGTGTTCATAACTTGGGAATAAAAGGAGGTATGTCCGTTCGATATTGCTCAAATGCCTGCCCAAATATATCTGATAATATTTTCTCCTCACGGATCAAATGGATATAGGTGCCCCAAACAAAAAAGACGATGCCCATAATAAAGCCAGTCCATGAACTGACGGTGATGCCAGTGGCAAACAACAATAAAAACCATCCCACTATCATTGGATGCCGAATTACCCCATAAGGCCCCTCACGTACCAAACGAAAAGGCTCCGCAGGCTCAAACCGTACAGGTGGCTTAAAGCGGATGTATTGGTGTGCTCGCACAATTAACCACCAACCACTAAAACCCAAAGCCAAGGAGATCACACCCAAAAACCACTGAAAAAAGAATGAAACATTGACCAATGGAACAAAAACTGGGCGCTGGATGCCTATACAAACAACAAAACCGAGTATCTGAAGAAAACTCCCCAACAATGACCGACTCCTCCGAAGTCCCGGATGGGTTGGAACAAGTGCCTGATACAAAAAAGTTATAAAAAATAGAAACCAACAAACCACCAGACCGCTAAAAAGCAAGCGCTGAATTAATTCGGTTTCCATATATACTTTAATTTGGTTATAGGTTAAACTAACGGCGACGATGCCGTTCTCTAAAATATCGCGACAAAGGCTCAATATAGCTTTCGTCGGTATTTAAAGCGACGAGATCCACCTGCATTTTACGGAATCGTTCTGCGTATGCGGTGTCTCGGTTTCGTACAAACGTCCATAATCGTTTCTGGAAGTCTTTGCTCCCTGTATCACAAACCAGCGTTTCCCCGGTTTCGGTGTCGGTCACCTGCAATAATCCCAATGCGGGTAATTGCTCTTCACGCTTGTCCGAAATCCGTATGGCAATGGTATCATGGCGACGCCCCAAGATTCTCAGTGGCCGTTCATACCCTTCGTTTAGGAAGTCGCTCAGAATCAGTACAATAGACCGACGGCGCAGCGTATGCAACAAATGCTCTAAGGCCACAGCAATGTGCGTTTGACTGGAAACGGGCTGGAAGGCATATAAGTCCCGAATAATCCTCAGTACATGCCGCCTACCTTTTTTGGGAGGGACAAACAATTCTACGCGGTCACTAAAAAGCAATAATCCCACTTTGTCATTGTTCTGAATGGCACTGAAGGCCAAAACCGCGCAGACTTCGGCTGCCAAATCTTTTTTGAACATTTGACGAGAACCAAAAAGTCCCGACCCCGAAATGTCCACCGCCAGCATCAAGGTTTGCTCGCGTTCTTCCTGAAAGACTTTCACATAGGTTTCGTCACCACTTCTTGCCGAAACGTTCCAGTCTATTGTTCGGATATCGTCTCCAAATTGGTATGGGCGTACTTCCACAAATTCCATTCCTCGCCCTTTGAAGGCAGAATGGTACTCGCCCCCAAATAAATTGGAAACAATCCCTTTTGTACGGATTTCCAACTGACGGACTTTTCGGAGAATTTCGCGTGGGACCATAGTACTGGGAATAAAAAATACGGAATGGCGTAATATACAAAACCCTCACCGGAAACCGATGAGGGCGCAATTTGCGGAGGGGGAGGGATTCGAACCCCCGGTACCTTTCAGTACGTCGGTTTTCAAGACCGGTGCAATCAACCGCTCTGCCACCCCTCCGAAATCCAAAAATATAGATGTCTTGACTTTCAGCTGAACCAAGCCATATTCAGACTTGAATAATGGTGCGGAAGGGGCGGGATTCGAACCCGCGGTACCTTTCGGTACGTCGGTTTAGCAAACCGGTGGTATCAGCCACTCACCCACCCTTCCGAAATTACGCTGAATGCCGTAAGACTTGTAATATAAAACTTTTTGGATACGCTCCGCAAGTAGAAACGGCTAAAAGCATCTTATCACACCAACTTCATCCACGCATTCGGGCGACTTTCATGCGCGCAAGTGCCAGTACCAAGTTCGCCACTCCGAGAATAAATAAGATTTGGTTAAACGTTCCGTTACGCAAGTATTCAACCAATGTAAATACCAACATGGCCAGTCCCAGTCCCAGCGCTAAAAAGCCCGTTATTTGCCGTGGTGGGTGTTGTTGTGGGTTTATATTTTCCATTCCTTATAAAACTTGTATTATCATGTAGGAGAGGCCTTGGCCTGCGATAGTAAGTGGATGATACAAAAAAGGCACTATCGAAACAATAGTGCCTTTCAAAGAGAGATACGGAGTGAGCCTGCTTATCCGAGCGCATCTGCGCCGGAAGAAACCTCGATGATTTCCTTGGTAATCGCCGCTTGGCGCTCGCGGTTATAAGTCAACTTAAGCTGACGCAATAATTCCCCAGCGTTATTGGTGGCATTTTCCATCGCGACCATCCGTGCGCCTTGTTCGGCTGCATTGGACTCCAAACACATCCGCCAAAGCTGGAGATTTAGATACCGAGGAATCAATTCATTCACCAATGACGCTGCGTCCGGTTCAAAAATATACTGATCTTTGAAATTCTTGGTCGGATGATACTGATGGGCTTCATCGGTAAACTTTTCCATAACAGGCGTTATAAATCGCTCGTGTGGAATAGGAAGAAAAGGTTCGGCAATCAGGTTCTGAGAAATCGTATTTCGGAACTCATTATAAACGATCACCACTTTATCCCATTTACCTTCCAGATATCCTTCTCGGATAAGGTCTTCTACCTCATCATTGTGTCGGATATTCAGGTTTTGGAAATACCCCCGGTAGTCACCAACCAACCTAGCGCCACGCCTAGCGAAATAATCATGTCCTTTACGCCCCAAGCACAGCATGAACAAATTGCCACTGGCCTCAAATTCCGCATATTCGTCTTTAATGAGCGATTCCGCTTTTTTGATGACGTTGGTATTAAACGCCCCCGCCAGCCCACGGTCTGCCGAGATCAAAACGATCAGTACGTTGTTCAGTTCTGTATGAGGCTTGAGCAAAGGATGCGTTTCTGGATCAATGCTGGCCTGCATTTCGGAGATGAACTCATGTATTTTGAACGCATAGGGGCGCGTAGCAAATATCTGTTCTTGTGCCTTACGCAACTTGGAGGCTGCTACCAACTTCATGGCAGACGTAACCTGCTGTGTATTGATGACCGAGGCGATCCGGTTGCGTATTTCCTTTAAGTTTGCCATGTATTTCTAAAGATTCTTCAGAATAAAGAAAGGAATCACTTCCCAAGGCCTAACCTTATGCCCCATAAACGTTTAGCAAATCTTTGGCCGCTCCTTCGATGGCTTTTGCTTCTTCGTCGCCCATAACACCCGTTTGGGTGATGGCATCCATCTGGGCTGTATAGCGGGTGCGCAAGGTTTCGTTTAATTCTTGCAGGAACGGACGAACTTTATCGGCGGGAAGTTTATCCAATAGACCTTTTCCAGCCAAATAGATTTCTGCAATTTGGTAAGCAACCCCCATGGGCTGAAACTGTCCTTGCTTGAGCATTTCAACCAAACGCTCTCCACGGCGTAGCGTTGCTTGAGTGGAGGCATCCAAGTCCGATCCAAACTTTGCAAAGGCTTCGAGGCTTCGGAAGTTCGCCAAGTCCAGACGTAACGTACCTGCCACTTTCTTCATCCCTTTGACTTGGGCATTCCCCCCAACACGGCTTACCGAAATACCCACATTAATGGCCGGACGAACCCCAGAGTTAAAGAGGTTGGACTCCAAGAAGATCTGGCCATCGGTAATCGAGATAACGTTCGTTGGAATATAGGCCGAAACGTCACCCGCTTGGGTTTCGATTACCGGAAGTGCGGTCAACGAACCACCACCTTTTACTTTGTCACGGAGCGCTTCCGGCAAGTCGTTCATGTTTTTGGCTACTTCGTCTGCACTAATGATCTTGGCAGCACGTTCTAACAAGCGGCTGTGCAAATAGAAAACATCTCCCGGATAAGCCTCGCGACCAGGTGGACGACGCAGGAGCAATGAAACTTCACGATACGCAACAGCTTGCTTGGAAAGATCATCATAAATGACAAGGGCATGGCGTCCGGTATCACGGAAGTATTCTCCGATGGCTGCACCTGCAAAAGGTGCAATAAATTGTAACGGTGCCGCATCAGATGCCGGTGCATTCACAATAACGGTATATTCTAAAGCACCATTTTCTTCGAGCGAGCGCATGACCTGTGCAACCGTAGAAGATTTTTGCCCTACCGCCACATAGATACAGAAAACGGGCTTATCAGTCTTGTGAGTGTCTTTCTGGTTGATGATGGTGTCAACCAGTACGGCGGTTTTACCCGTCTGGCGATCCCCAATTACCAATTCGCGCTGCCCACGACCAATCGGAATCATGGCATCAATGGCCTTGATCCCCGTTTGTAATGGTTCTTTTACAGGCTCCCGAAACACAACACCCGGCGCAATACGCTCGAGAGGCATTTCATAGGTTTGGCCAGTAATAGGACCTTTGCCATCGAGTGTATTACCGAGTGGGTCAATAACACGACCCAGCATGGCCTCGGAAACCCGAATAGAAGCAATCCGCTTGGTGCGGCGCACTTCGTGACCCTCCTTTACATGATCGCTTTTACCGAACAATACGGCGCCCACGTTGTCTTCTTCGAGGTTTAGTACCATTCCAGTAACACCGGAAGCCGTAAACTCGACCAATTCTCCGGCCTGAACGTTCGAGAGGCCATAGATACGGGCAATCCCGTCCCCCACTTGGAGCACGGTGCCAACTTCATAAACATCCGTTTCGCTTGCAAAATTACCTAATTCGCTGGTAAGTACAGCTGTAATTTCATCTGGGCGGATTGCAGTTGCCATGTTTATTCTCTTTCAAAAGGTGATTATGCAGTTTTTTTTGACTTTCACGTTCTGGTTTTAGGTACGCCCTCAATTGTTTAAAACGGAACCCTTCAGTAAACGATCGCGAAGCGCATTGAGTTGTGTTTTCACACTACCGTCGTAAACGACATCTCCGAGGCGAACGACAGCTCCACCAATGAGACTCTCATCTATGGATACATTTAGCTGAATGTGCATTCCCGTCCGTTTTTCCAGTTCATGCTTCAGTGCGGTTTGTTCGTCCTCGCTTAGTGGGACGGCTACACGTGTCTCGGCCACCTGAATATTTTGCTGGATGTTTCGGAATTGTTGGTAGGCATTACAAATCTCATAGATTATAGATTCTCGCCCTTTTTCCACCAGCAACAACAAGAAATTTTGGAAGCCGACAGAGACTTTGTCACCCAGTAATTTCCGGATGACGGCTTCTTTTTTTTCACGATTGACTACTGGGCTTAAAAAAAGCAGGGTCAATGGCCGAGACGTGTTGAGGGCTTGCAACAGCAAAGATACATCGGCATCCACCGCCGTCACCTGTTGTTGTGCATTGGCATCTGCAAACAGGGCTTGTGCGTATCGTCGGGCTATGTTCTGGCTCATGTTTGTTGGTTTTTCTGCTTCTTAGACAGGGCTTGTACACCATCATCAAAAGACGCGAATTAATTTTTGGACAGATCCTTAATGAAGTGATCCACCAATTGCCGTTGCTTCGGGGAATCCAGATTTTCTTTTACAACCTTCTCGGCAGCCATAATAACGAGCGTAGCTACTTCGGCCCGAAGGGCCTCAAGTGCGCCTTGCTTTTCACGGCCAATTTCCGCCTGTGCCAGTTCTTGCATCTGCTTGATCTGTGCCTTGGTTTTTTCCTCCTCGGCTTTACGCAATGCCTCGGCTGCTTCACGAGCATCACGGATTATTTGCTGTGCTTGAAGTTCAGACTCACGACGCGCTTTCGCATTGTCCTCGGAAAGTTGTTTTGCTTCTGCCAATGCTTTTTCGGCACGTGATATAGAGAGGGCGATGGTTTCCTCCCGTTCAATCAAAGACTTTGTAATTGGGCCCCAAGCATATTTGCGTAAAACAAACATGACGAGAGAGAACACAATAATCAGCCAAAAGGCCAGACCTAAATTGGGCGATACAATGCCACCAGCAATAATGAGGGTCATGATGATTATACAATAAACGTGAAGGATTCAGAGCAAGGTCTGCCCCGAGTAGGTGTACTTCGCAATGGCCGTAGAAGAGCAGGATCACCTAGCTCCTCTACAACAACAAAACGCTATAATTAACTTAGAGCGCGAGCAATAAGCAGATGACGAGTGCGAAGAACGCAGCACCCTCGATAAGAGCAGCAGCTACGATCATAAGGGCGCGCAGATCGCCCGTTGCTTCCGGTTGACGTGCAGCGCCTTCGAGAGCTGCAGCAGCCAAACGCCCAATGCCCAAACCCGTTCCGATTACTGCAAGACCGGCACCGATACCAGCGCCAACAAGACCGATGTTTTCCATGTTGTTACCTTTCGTGGTTAGTTAATGTTGTTTAGAATAATGTTTTGGTTTTATTAAGACAACCGATTAATGCGCGTGTGCTTCGTCATGGTGGTGTTCTTCTGCCGCTATTCCGATAAACAACGCGGAGAGCATGGTGAATACATAGGCCTGAATGAAGGCAACCATGATTTCAATCATATTAATGAAGAAGGCCATAAACACCCCCAATGGGGCAACCCCATATGCGGCCACGCTGCCAAACTTTACGTTGAATAAGAAGATAAGACCGATAAAATTCAGAATTACCAAGTGTCCGGCAGTCATGTTTGCAAATAGCCGTACAGCCAATGCAAAAGGCTTGGTGAATATGCCCAAGATTTCAATCGGAATCAAAATGGGCTTCATCCAAATAGGAATGCCTGGAGGCCAGAAAATGTGCATCCAATAATCTTTGGTTCCTGCCTTCTGTGTAATAAGAAAGGTGAAGATCGCCAGAACAGCCGTTGTCGTGATATTGGCCGTTGCCGTACCGCTAAATGGAATAAGCCCAAAAAGGTTTGCAAAAAGAATCAGAAAGAAGCACGATAACAAATACGGCATGTATTTGTCGGCATTCTTACCAAGATTCGGACGGGCAACATCGTCACGAACAAACAGCACAAGGGTCTCGAACATGTTCTGGAAAAGTCCATGAGGCGCCGAAGTACGCCCGACACCTTTTTTGTAGCGATTGGCAAGCGAGATAAAAACAATACAAACCAAAATCGCTACAATGATCATGAAAACCAAATGCCTTGTGGGGGAAAAGTCCACCACAAGGGTCGCATGTGTTGCCACAATGTCTGCATGAAGGTAGTGATGTGGGTCCAACGCATGAGTACCCGTATCATGGCTCTCTGTTTCTACCTTCTTGGTCGTTTCGGCTTCAGAAACAGCATAATTACCCGAAACCAAGGCATTACCCGTACTACTATAAAACTCCACGCCATATGATCCGTTCGCATCCTTCACTAAAAAGATGCGAGGAAGCTCCAGCAAGCCAGCCGGTGAAAAATCTAAATAATTCCCATCGGCGGTGTGACTCACGGCATCAAATTCGCCGTCACCTCCGGCAAAAACAGGAGCACTCCCACAAACAGCGGTTAGGATCAGGCTCAGAAATAAATGCTTGAACTTCATACGTGCAACAGAGGTTTATTCAATTCTATTTTTTGCTTTCGAATAAAGCCGATACGTATCAAACGCAATGCCGGCAAGCAGAGACAATAACATGGCAGGTATAAAAATCTCTTTCCTTACGGGCAGTAACATAACAATTAGAACTGCCATAACCGAAACGCCTATAAACCGTAGTGCCATGCTACCAAGAACCAATGTCAGAAACCGTTTTATATCCTGCCCTATCCCGCGTCTTATAAACCAAAAACTGGTTATTGCACTTAGGAGGCCTATCCCTAACCCCAACACCAAACTGAATAAAACAGCATTTTCTGTCATGAGTGGTTTTAAACATAAGTTGTTTATAGTGTAGCCAAAATAATTCAGCAAACAAGCCAGACGGGAATGCGGGGGTGAATTCTAAATGAGACCGGAATGAATACTAAATGAATGCTCATGCTTTTTAAAGATTTGGATCACATAAGATGAAGGACATCTGAAGACAGGGTATTTCTTTTTTCCCAAGACTGTTTTTCTATATCAGTAAGGCCCTTCCCAAATAGTTTGTTAAGACACCTGATCTTTTGTTTTTTTCTCTTGGTTAGCATCTAACTGTTTCCAAACTTTGTACAGCAATACCACCATAGAGAGCATTGCAAAAGCAGCACCAATCAGCAGGAACCAAGGCTTTGTGTGCCACATCCTATCCAGCCAATAACCCAATCCGATAAAAGCAATAAAGGAAGTACCGATTTGAATGCCCAACTGCATGTATTCATTGCCTGTCTTTGGAGACTGCCGAATTGTTTTCTGTTTTTGTTCCGGAGAGATGTTTGCCATAGTCATTCGTGTTTATTACAAAAAAGCGCATGCCGCAATTACAACATACGCTTTCTCTAAAATAGCCGAGGCCAAAACCTGTGTTTATCGAACCTTGTTCATGCCAACACCTGGTGCTGCTGCAAAACGTTCCTTACTTGCCCCCGGTTTATGGTCTGTCGAGGCCGGAAAAGTGGGGGTTTCCGAAGTGGGGGCTTCCACGATGGTCATGGAGCATTTTCCTGTGAATGAGGCTCCATCTTCCACGGATAGTTTCTTGGTGGAAATATTGCCATCCACTCGCCCCCCGGATTTCAACGAAAGGCGCTCGTCGCAATTTACATCTCCTGTGATTTTGCCCGCAATGTCGGCGTTTGTGGCGTTTACCTCCCCTTCTACAAAGCCTTCCGGATTGACAACCAACCGACCTTCCACAAATATTTTACCAATCACTTTGCCATTGATAATGGTATCGCTTTTGGTACGTAAGACCCCCTCGAAGGTAGCGCCCGGTCCAACCATATTTAATTGCATAGGGTTTGGAACCGAGGCGGGTGTTGGACGGGGCGAGGCCGTTTGTGCCGTCTCGTTGGTGGTTTTGTTAAATAATGCCATGATAGTCTCCCTGAATAATCTATACTCGTTTAGGTAGTTAGTGTGAGTTTTACCAACCAATAATTGCGGTACGAGGGTCTTGTGCCAAGCCTTCGTGCCATAGTTCAAAATGCAAATGAGGTCCGCTGGATATTTCACCCGTATTACCACTCATCGCAATCGCTTCCCGCGACCTTACACGCTCTCCAACCCGTTTCAGCAAACGCCCATTGTGTTTATACACCGAAATATAGCCACCAGCGTGCTGAATCACAATCACAAATCCACCTTCGTGCGTCCAATCAGCAAAAGTTACGTAACCATCTGCGATCGAACGAACCGCCGTGCCTTTCTGAACCGCTATGTCAATCCCGTAGTGCCCAGATTTTGCTTCAAAACCTCGCGTCACAAATCCTCCAACAGGAGGTAGCGCTGGTAACGTAATGGGGTTTAAGAACAAACGGATTGGTGGAACGTGGCCGTTCGGGACAGACATAATACTAAGGGCTAAGGCAGGTTGTTGATGAGGCATCGGGCGCGAATCCGATATCTCTTTAACCAAAGCCCGCAATTCTGAACTTTTTGAAGCAGCCGACAGTTCTTTGGTCTGTGGAGCTATATTACTAAGCGCTGTATCGCCTGAATGGCCCACGTCGGTAACCTTAGCGTGTGTAGCAGTTGTATCAGACTTCACTATGGTTGCTCGTATTTTAACTTTTGCCGAGTCGGCGCCCAACAAAATTTCGCGAAGTTTCAATAAATATAATTGCTGTGTTTCTAATGAATCTTGCAAAGCTGCCAACCGGTCTGCGTTGGTTCTAATGGGGTCACCACCACCAGTAACGCCCCCAATCACCCATTCCCGTATGGGGAAAATAAGAAATATCATCACTACGAGTAAGAAAACACCCCCAATGCCAGCCAAAACTTTGGTCATAAACGGGCGTGGCGCCAGCAAGTATTGCTGCGGCGTTTCCAATCCGTTGACATCCATGGTGATGACCGAAATGTCTTTAGCAGGATTCCGCCAAAGATCCAGAAGGAATAACTTCATGATTCTGCATATAAAATCCACTTTGAGGAATTGTATTTCCTGATGATGGTAATTTATATTGGTTGTTCTAAAAAAACAAAAAATAAATTGAATCTCAATCTAATAGTTTGTCATGCCGCAACACAAATCTGCTGAGAAGCGAGTTCGTCAAAGTGAAAAGCGCCGCCTTCGCAACCGCGTACACAAAAGCCGCGTCCGTACAATGATCAAGAAAGTTAAACTTAGCGAAGACAAAGACAGCGCACTTGTCTTATTAAATGACGCTAAAGCTTATTTGGATCGTCTATCTGCGAAAGGGATCATTCATAGCAACATGGCTGCAAATGTAAAAAGCAAATTGGATCGCCATGTGAATGCACTGGCCTGATGAACTGCTTAGCCCGCTCGCTTCCAGCCCATACGTCCAAAGCGGTGGGCTTTTTTTGGTTGAATGATTTTTTGTATAAGAAATTAAGTGCAAACAATTTCCTACAACAAACCCAAATCACCCGGTGTTTTCATGAACCACGACAACACCGTATCTATATATTATGTTGTTAAGGCCGATGAATCGTTCGAGGAGGCTGCAAACGGTGTGTTTAATGCCGTTAAAGAAGCGCAAAAGCGATTCCCAGACTGGCCGCGTGCCTTATATATAGATATTTTCGGCCACGAACGCACGCCCGGACTTTTTGAGGATGAAATGCTGGAGTTACAACAAGAATTTTTGTTCTCCACTATTGCCCCTTTTGTTACGGCGCTCGAAACGCCTCTTGTAGATGGCTTGAATCCACATCCACAACGGAACGACTTGCCTGATGTTTTACGCATCACCAGTTGATCAACAGGCCTATGTGCAACGTCAAATGTTTGGGACTTTATCACTCATTAACAAGAGACGGCTAACAAATCTTCTGGTATAGATGAATGGAACTTTCGTTAAACAGCGAGTTTTTTTGACACTCTTCTTTACATTTAAGAAAAAAGTGCTTATTATGCCTCCCAATGGCATTTTGGGCTTTATCTTTAAATGGATCACTTAATTAAAATAAAAACACATTTTAAAGTGAAGTCATCTTGAAAAGATAATGCACCCATCTTCATCAAATCCTTAATTGCAAAATCTAATACATTCTATACTTACAATCGCAAATAAACAATTGTGTTAACCTTGACACCGACTTAGGAGATCACCATGAAAAAACAACTTCAGAACATTTTAACTTTTGCATGTGCGCTGTTTTTGGTAACAGGAATGGCCTATGCACAACAAGGCCGTGTACATGCCGCACTAATGGGTGGTGTTGCCAGTTACGGCGGCGACAACGACAAGTATCCTGGCGATTTAAACCTTGGCAAAGCGTATTTCGACAATGCCGGGCCTAACCTCGGTCTTGAGCTTGGATATGGTTTTACCGACCAATTAACGGCTCTGGTTCGCGGGGCTTGGGGCAAATACCCCAATATTGAATCTCGCTTTGCGGCTAACACGCAAAAAGAAGGGCGGATTACTGGGGCGTTGTTGCTCCGCTATCAGATTTTTAGCGCACTCGCCAATAAAGCCTTCTCTCCCTATGTACAATTGGGTGCAAACCTAACCCAAGCTTCTAAGCAAACGGATCTATCATATGCAAAATCCATTCCTGGTTTGGGTTACGGCCCCTCACTCGGCTTTGGTGTACAATTCAAAGTAGGCCCTGTTAAACTTGGAATTGATGGTACCAGCTACATGGTTCTCCCAGATGCCGCTGTGGATGCCGCTGACCCAAAGGGTAAAAATGCACTTATTACTGGCGACAAAAGTAATTTTGACTATTTAAACTACCTTAGTGCAAACCTGTCTTTCGATCTGAAAGAAGGCGTGGTTTGTAATCCGGCATTGGTGACCAATATCAATTTACCAAGTGGTTCCCTGAATGCTGGCGAAGCGGCTAACTTCAGCATGGGCGTTACGCCTACCGCGACCGTTCCCGTTTCGTATATGTGGGATTTTGGTGATGGCAACACTGGTACGGGTGCTGCTGTAACGCATAGCTATTCTCGCCCTGGTACCTATACAGTTACTTCGAGCGCAATGAACTGCCGTGGAACGGATACCAAAACCGGTACCGTAACAGTCGTAGATCCATGTGCGAGCAATCCTGCTAAAATTTCAGCTGCGAATGCGCCTTCGAATTTAGAGAGTGGGAAAAGTGGATCCTTTACCGCCAGTACCTCGGGTTCTTGTCAAGTGACATATGCTTGGGACTTCGGCAATGGTGCTACAGCTTCAACAGCGAATGCTTCGTATAGCTTCTCTACACCGGGAACCTACACGGTTAAAGTAACTGCCAAGAATGCTGCCGGAAGTGATACCCGCACCTTCCGCGTTACGGTCAATGCGCCTGCACCGCCACCGCCACCGCCACCTGCTGATCCTTGTGCCAAGATTACGGAACTTAATTCAGTTTATTTCAACTATGGTGCATCCACCATTGATGCCCAAGCGATGAGCCTGATTGATGAAAACATTACGGCACTCAAAGATTGTCCGAAGCTGAAGATTGTTGTTACGGGTTATAGCGACTCTGTAGAAAACAGCATGACGATTGCACAACGCCGTGCAAAAGCCATTGCAGACTACATGATTTCGAAGGGCATTGATGCCAGCCGTGTCTCCGTTCGTGGCGCAGGTGTTGATCCTAATAACTGTGATAAAGAAGATCCAGGTCGTGGTTGCCGCCGCAATCGTCGTGTAGAAGCAGTGATTGTTCGCTAATTTTCCGCGATAAGGTTTGATTGAAAAGGGGAGGTTCCAACGGAGCTTCCCCTTTTTCGTTACATTCATTCTTGAAGTACGTCCTTCAAGGATGTTGTCTATTTTCACAACGAAACCCTCACATAACATGAAACGATGGCTGATTTTATGTATTGCGGCATTCTCTACCATTAATAGTCTGGGCCAGACTTCTCCACTGACAGTAGGTAAAATTATGCGCGATCCAAAAACATGGATTGGTGCATGGCCGGGAATGCCATACTGGGCAGAGGATGGGAAAACTGTTTATTTTAACTGGAACCCCAAAGGCAAGTATAGAGCAGACTCCCTGTATAAAACCTCGCCTATGGTCCCTACTCCCCAACAACTCACAACGCAAGAAAGGCGAAGTATCCGCCCAAGTTTTTCTGGTTGGCACCACACATATAGCTTGTATAATCCAGACTTTTCAAAAAAAGTCTTTACACATCGTGGGGATTTATATCTTTTAGATACCAAAACGCAAGCCATAACCCAACTTACCCAAACCATAAGCTCTGAGTCCGACCCTGCTTTCTCTATGGATGGGCAATACGTGTACTTCCAAAAAGAACAAAACCTCTTCTGGCTTTCATTGAAAACAGGCTCGGTAAGCCAGATGACCGACATCAGAACAGGTGAGCCCCCCCCACCACCACCTAAGTATAACGAGCAAGACAAGTTTCTCCTACAACAACAACGTAACTTGTTTAAAGTAATTCGTGATAAAACCGAACGCTCGGAATATTCTGAAGCCTTTAATAAGCGAGAAGACAAAGCGACCCAACTATTTCCATCCCCCTTCTATTTAGGGAAAAGAAACCTTCGGAGCCTCTCCTACGACGGGCAAAATCGTTTTGTCGTCTTGAACTTAATTACCCGAAGCAATCAGACCAAAAACACGGCTGTCGGTACTTACGTAAGTGAAGACGGATATGCTGGCTCTATCAGAACACGTGCCAAGGTGGGACAACCTGCTGATTCCTACGAGATGTGGATTATGGATACAAAACGTGATACCACCTATAGTGTATCGTTTGCACATCTACCTGGAGCCGATCGGGTTCCGCAATATCTGACCGAGCAAGGAGTCAAAAAGTTGGAGGGCATCCATAAACGTGGATTTATTCCATATGGCCCGTTATGGAACCTCGCCGGAACACATGCCTATATCGAGATCCGCACAACCGATAACAAAGATCGGTGGCTTGCGCTGCTCAATCCCGAAAGTGGTGAACTTAAGATCATAGACCACCAATACGATGAGGCTTGGATTGCTGGCCCAGGCATATCCTGGGCAGGAGGCTCAGGTGAAACAGGATGGTTGCCGGATCAGCAACATGTGTACTTCCAGAGCGAGAAAACGGGGTATAGCCACTTGTATGTGTACAATGTAAACACACAAGAGACTAAGGCCCTCACATCTGGCAGTTTCGAGATTTTTGACCCGTATATCTCTAAAGACGGACAGTATTGGTATTTCACGAGTAGCGAGGAAACGCCATTTGAGCGCCATTTTTATCGAATGCCCGTACACGGCGGGAAACGAGAAAAATTGACCACTCTTATTGGAAAAAATGAAGTGGCGCTCAGTCCAGACGAGAAAAGAATGGCCATTTTGTACTCTTATAGTAATAAACCGCCTGAAATTTACCTACAGGAAATAGGTAAAGCACCTGTGCAAATCACTTCCTCGCCCACTGACGAGTGGTTGCGTTATGCGTGGAGGGATCCGGAAATTATCATGATTCGGGCTTCTGACGGAAAACAAGTTCCTGCACGCTTGTACAAGCCCAAAAAATCAAATGGTGCTGGGGTGTTATTTGTTCATGGCGCGGGGTATTTACAAAATGTACATCGCTGGTGGAGCACGTATTTTCGTGAATACATGTTTCATAACCTATTGGCCGACATGGGCTACACGGTGTTAGATGTGGATTATCGCGCTTCGGAAGGATATGGTAGGGATTGGCGGACGGCCATTTATCGGCACATGGGTGGAAGAGACTTGCAGGACTTTGTGGACGCCTCTCGATATTTAACCCAGAACCATCGTATCCAGCCCGATCGCATTGGGATTTATGGTGGCTCGTATGGGGGATTCATTACTTTGATGGCCTTGTTTACGGAGTCTAAGCATTTTGGAGCAGGGGCTGCGCTTCGATCTGTAACCGATTGGGCGCACTATAACCATCCCTATACGGCCAACATTCTGAACACACCAGCACAAGACTCGCTGTCATACGCCCGTTCTTCGCCGATTAATTTTGCCAGTGGCCTCGAAGACCCGCTGTTGATTTGTCATGGTGTGGTAGATACCAATGTGCATTTTCAGGACGTGGTGCGGTTGTCCCAAAAGTTGATCGAATTGGAAAAAGACAACTGGGAGATGGCCTTGTATCCTGTGGAAGATCATGGCTTTGTGGAACCTTCCAGTTGGACAGATGAATACCGACGAATCCTAAAGTTATTTGAAGATCATATTGGGCCAAACAGGCTTCCAAGAAGTCGTTTTCCCAAGTAGCGCACATCAACATAAGGCCGGAAGACAAGCATCCTCCGGCTTTATGTTTTAATCAGATTGGTTTCGTCAATACAATAAATAAGGCATTCTTTTTTGCTGAAAGGCCGCGAGTTCCTGTTGCCAGGACTGGATAATCTGTTCAGGGCTTTTCCCTGCTTCCAGCATCTCAATCAAGCGATTGGTTCCGGCTAATTTGCCCATAAAATCGCGGATAAAGAATGTTTTTCGGATAGTGGGTGTTGCTTGCGCATAAAAGGCGGCCAGCGTATGGATGCCCACTTCTACGGATTGTAGGGCCAATGGATCGGTCACTTTCAACTGTACTCCATATAATTTCCGGCCTTGCAGTTTGGGTGATGTGGCCATATTGGGAATACTTTTGGGCACAAAGTCGGTTGCTTGGAATACGACACCGGGCAGACGCTTGGCGTTGAGTGTATTTGCTAACTGTTGTGCATTGGCCCAAGGCGCCCCAACGGTTTTGAAAGGCTGTTGTGTTCCCCGTCCTTCGCTGAGGTTGGTTCCTTCAAAAAAGCACATACCCGGATACAAATAGGCTGTTTCTACATCCGGAATATTGGGGCTTGTGCGGACCCAAGGCAACTGGGTTTCTCCCCAGAGCATTGTTCGGTACCAGCCTTGCATCTTGACTACGGTGAGTCTTAGCGACTCTACACCGGGCATTAATTTTTCTCCGCGTATCATTTGGGCCAATTCCCCCACCGTCATGCCATGTTGAATTGGTATCGCAAACTGTCCAACAAAAGACGTGAACCTTGGTTCCAGCATAAAGCCAGACACCCGCATTCCTCCCAGAGGATTCGGACGATCTAAAACAAAAAATGGAATGTCATTTTCGGCAGCAGCCTGCATCGCCAAAGCCATGGTCGAGATATAAGTGTAGAATCGTGCGCCTACGTCCTGAATATCAAAAACCAGTGCATCCACATTTTGGAGCATCTGGGCCGTTGGTTTTTTTGTTGCACCATACAGACTATATACAGGCAAATTGGTCTGGGGATCTCTTCCATTTGTGACAGCGGCTCCGGCATCGGCAAGTCCTCGGATTCCATGCTCTGGGCCAAAAAGCGTGGTGAGTTTTACATTGGGCGAACGATAAAATAAATCTATAACATGTTGTCCATTGACGACTGCCGTGTGATTGGTAATCAACCCCACTCGCTTCCCTTGTAATAATTCAAAATTGTACATTGCAAGCCGTTCGGCCCCCATTAGGATCTGAGCAGATATTGGATCTGCCTTAAAGACCAAAAACAAAATAGAGAAGCAACATAGAGAAAGAATGCTTTTCATTAGTGAAGTGGTTTAAGAAAGGAAAAACCGGAATCGTAGGAACAAGAAACGACTCCGGTCAATATCAACGATTTTTATTGGCATAATATTAGAGCCGGAAGGCTTTTCTTACCAATTACCAGCAAGTTCCATGCCGGGAAAAAAGTAATTGCCCTCGATTAAGGCGTTTTCATCTGAGTCGGAACCATGAATAATGTTCTCACCTACCGAATCTGCATATAGGCGTCGAATGGTTCCTTCATCGGCATTGGCGGGGTTGGTCGCCCCGATCAATGTACGAAATGCGGCCACGGCATTCTCTTTTTCAAGGATCATTGGCACACAAGGTCCGCTGGACATAAAAGTAGTCAGTTCTTCAAAGAACGGGCGGCCACGATGTACTCCATAGAAGCCTTCCGCTTCGGCTTTGGTCAGTTTAACCAACTTCATGGCCAGAATTTTGAATCCCGCCTCTTCTACATGTTTAGTAACAGCACCAATCAGGTTTTTACGAACGCAGTCTGGTTTTAAAATGGTTAAGGTACGATTGCTCATAGGGAGTGATTGTTTAGGTTTAGTATAGCTTTTTATAATACATTAATCTGCTCCTGTATTTGTCGAAAAATCAGGCAAATATGAAGTTCAGACGTGCAGTATTTTGCGCAATCCGGTTCCCGTCACCACACCCAAAATAAATCCTCCGGCAAGTATCAGCAAGAGATTCAAAAAAGCAATGAGTAAGTTGTTGGCATATGGGGAAAGTAGTTTGGTGTAGTCCAGCGCTAAAATGCTTCCCAGGGCCAACATCCAGCCGCTACATGCGTAAATTACCCACCATTTGGCTTTAGGACTGTAATCCAGAAGGACAAATGTTTGCAATCCTCCAGATAGAATAGCACCCAGTGTAAGACAAACAGCCAACTTATATGGGAGCATGGCTTGGAATAGCAAGTCGAAGGCAATAAAAGGGATTGTAAGACCGAGGATCAGAAACCAGACCCACTTTAGGCTGATGCCTCCATGTTTTTTGAGGAGCCACCATTGCATGACACCAATGCCTGCTCCCATAGCAAGGCCCAAGTAGAACTGCATCCCTTCTACACCTACCCCATCGAACACCGACGAGAACAATAAAATCAGAATGACCCCTAAAAACCATCCATAGAAGGTATAACGTGTCCAAGTTACCAAAGAAGGGGCCGATAATGAGGGCTGCTTCATTACATCAATCCTTTTGCGCGACCACCATCCACAGGAAGCGCAATTCCTGTGATATAGGCCGCAGGTTTTGAAGCCAGAAAAGTGGCCACAGCTGCAAATTCTTCCGGTTCCCCAAGCCTTTTGAGTGCATTGGCTGCTGCCCAACTGGCCTCAATAGCCTCACCTGATTGCCCCGTCTGCTGTTCAGTTGCCTGACGTAGCGCACTTAGTCGCTCCGTTTTGGTATAACCGGGCAAGAGGGTATTGACCGTAATGCCGAGTGACCCAACTTCTTCAGAGAGGCTTTTTGCAAACCCTTGTACACCCGCACGTGCTACATTCGAGAGGTAAAGATTGGGGATGGGCTGTTTTGCCGAGATGGAGGTAATCATCAAAATCCGGGCATGGGCTTCCTGTTTTGCAGCCTGTTTAAGTGCCGGTAGTGCATATCGACACAAATTTATGGTACTCATCAGGTTCAGATCTAGTGCATGTTGCCAGTCTTGTGCCGAAAAATCACCGATAAAGCCAGATGGCGGCCCTCCTGCGTTCGTTATCAAGATATTAAGTTTGCCAAAATGATGTGAGATTTGAGCCATCGTAGTCTGGACCTGCTGTTCTTGGGTCACATCACAACATATCGGCAAAACGCCATTCCCTATTTGGGCCGCTGCTTGTTCAATTCTTTCCATGTCTCGGCCACAAATGGCAACCTTTGCTCCTTCGTTGTAGAGGGTTTGGGCAACCGCAAATCCCAGACCAGTACTTGCGCCGGATACAAAAGCTACTTTTCCTTGAAGTCCTAAATCCATTTTCGTTGATAATTGGCTTTTTTGGAAGTCCGTTTTTGGTACTGTTAGGGTTCATGTACAACCCCTAACGCTATAATCTATATGAAACGAGAAGTAATCAATACACCCCACGCGCCTGCTGCCATTGGGCCTTACAGCCAAGCCATACAGGTTGGAAAAACCCTATATTGCTCTGGTCAAATTCCGATTGATCCCAAAACCAATATCGTTCTTACGGATGCTGACATCGAAAACCAGACCATACAGGTTTTGGAAAATATAGGTGCAGTACTCAAGGCCTCTGGCATGTCGTATCGCGACGTGGCACGGTGTGAGGTATTTTTGGCCTCAATGGACGATTTTGCGCAAATGAACGAGGTTTATTCGCGCTACTTCAACGAGTCACCGCCTGCCCGCGTCACGGTAGAGGTTTCTAAACTCCCACGTGGGGTAAAAGTTGAGATTTCCTGTATTGCTGCTCATGTATAACAACGGACAAACACTGTATTTATAAAGCGATTATCCCAATGGTAGTCGCTTTATAAATGTTTTTTTTGAATCAGAAATTGACCCTTGCTAACAACTTAAGCCGCACATTTAACTCATACTCACGGTTTAATAATAACGAGTTAGCCGTAAGGTTGAGGTTTCCGGAAAAAGAATCTTCACGCAAAAATGGGGTAATATCTTTTAACGCATCTATGCTTAACGTTACGGTGTCATCATTTGCACCGGAAGGAAAATTCGTTTGGGTCGCGACCACAAGCGTCGAAAGACCCGGCGCCGAGAAACTGAGAGTCACCGTTTTTAAAAATGAGACGGGTATGCCTGTTGGGAAAATCACTTCCAAAACAGCCGAATCTAATGTTCCAGAAGAAAGAGCAGCTTTGGTAAAATTTTGGGCAGTAAGTACGTCCGTGATGTCAATTTTGTTATCAGACGTCAGAGAGCGGGTTTTCGTCTGCCCGTCACCACTTGCAAATGTAAAGAAAAACTCTTTATTGGCGGTTAACGTGACAGTATCGGTAGGTCCAACTGGATCACATCCACTCGACGTCAACAAAAACAGTAGGCTTAATAGCCCTCCGAGGCGATACATCCAACGATTCATGGTCTTTAGCTTGGTTTAATAACGGATCAACGCTTCAACGGTGATTTCTCCGATACGATCCCGACCATTTAAAAATCCCAATTCAATCAGAAAGGAATATCCAACTACATTGGCCCCAAGTTGCGTAACCAAACCGGCAACGGCCTGTGCGGTACCACCCGTTGCCAGAACATCGTCATGTATCAATACCACTTCATTGGTTTTTAAGGCATCTTCGTGCATTTCAAGGGTGTCAAATCCATATTCTAATGCATAAGAGGCTTGAATGGTTTTTGCGGGTAATTTTCCTGGTTTTCGTACAGGAACAAAACCAGCTTCCAGCCGCTCGGCAATCATTAGGGCAAACAAAAAACCCCGAGACTCTATCCCTACCACTTTTTCGATTCCCCTATTCCGGTATGGCTCGGCAAGGGCATCGGCAGTGGCACGGAGAAGCGCAGGGTCTTGTAAAATAGGCGTAATATCCTTGAACTGGATCCCCGGCTTGGGGAAGTCGGGGATTGTACGGATTACTCGGCTCAGTTGATCGCTAAAGGTCATTGGGTTTCTACAACTTGTTCCACTTCTTTTGGTGGATACAAGATAGAGGCCAAAACCGAGAAAGCCAAGATAATAGCAATCACTGCAAGTGAAATTTCCGTCGGAACTTTGTAATAATCCACCATAACCATTTTGGTACCTACAAACATTAGCACCGCCGCCAGACCATACTTGAGATAATGGAAGTATTGTGTGATACCAGCCAATGCAAAATACAGCGAGCGAAGCCCTAAAATGGCAAACACATTGGAGGTATAAACAATAAAGGCATCATCGGTAATAGCGAGAATGGCGGGTATGGAGTCCACCGCAAAAATTAGATCGGTTACTTCTATCAATAACAATACAATAAAAAGTGGTGTTGCATGACGCACCCCATTTTCGATGACAAAAAACCTTTGACCATGCAGGTGTGATGTAACGGGCATGAACTTCTTAAAAATTTTGACCAAGGGGTTTTTGTCTGGCTCAAGTTGTTTCTCTTTCTGGAACATCATTTTGAGTCCCGTAAAGATAAGAAATGCCCCAAAGACATAAATTACCCAATGAAATTGTTTAATAAGAGCAACTCCTGCAAAGATAAAAATGGCACGCATTACTAATGCTCCCAGTATCCCCCAAAATAAAATTCGGTGTTGATATCGGGGCGGTACGCTGAAATACGAGAAAATGAGGACAAAAACAAAAATATTGTCCACACTGAGCGACTTCTCAATCAGGTATCCAGTTAGAAACGCAATCCCCTTTTCTTCCCCCATGAAGGTATAAACACCAAAATTGAATACCATTGCCAATGCAACCCAAATTCCACTCCATATGAGGGCTTCTCGAATACTTACCTCATGGTTGTCCCGATTAAAAACCCCGAGGTCTAAGGCTAACATTATTAAAATGAAGAGGTTGAAGCCAATCCATAGCCAAGTTTGATCCATTTTAAAATCTGTTTAGTTTTCAGAACGAAACCTAAACGGCTGGAGACGGGTCATGTTTCAGTATTAAGAATAGTCTAATCTGATATTAAGAAAGGTCTAATGCTTCTTCCATGTAGTGGGTTACAATCGTGGACGCCTTTCATGTCTTCTTAATGCCCATTCGCCACTTTTTGCCTGATAAAAACCCAAAGCAGTTGACCAATTTTATTTATCCACACTAATTTTCTTCGTTTTTTGCATCGCGTGTATTGGCTTTATAGCCCCAAAACGATGCGCACCGACACTCTTTTCCACCTGATTTTTACGTATCAACTGGAGTTATCCAAAAAATACAGGCCTTATACCTCCTTCCCCAAGTACCACGTGAACACCTATCTCGCATGGCCCTATGGGTTTTCGTATGATGTCGCCCCTATGAGGCTTTTTTCATGTATTGCTACTTTCCGTATAAGGCGCATTTGATGTGTCATAGATTTCTCTACAGTAGGCAGAGATTTCGCCTAACCTAAGGTGTATCGTATATCTATTGGCATTTTTTAAATGTACCCAAATAAAACAAGACCAAAGCATTTTTTTCAGCTATCGGAAGGTTTCTGCGGTTTTGATCGTATCGGCCAGTATGATAGAAGAGGTAAGTTCTGGACCAGCACCCGGGCCGCGCACCACCATCGGCGTATTGAAATATCGTTGGGTATTGAAGGATACAATATTATCGGTTCCACGCAAGTAATGGAGCGGAGAATCCACGTCCACCGCCTGAATCCCCACAGAGCAAGAGCCATCGCCATTGATCACACCCACATATTGCGGACGCAGCCCTTGTGCCTGCCACTCGGCCATTCGGACTTGCCATCCGGCATCCAATTCTGGTACTTTCTCCATAAACTCCTCCACCGAAAGGGTGCGGTAGGCTTTGGGTACAAGCGATTCTTGCACTACGTCTTCGAGGTTGAGCCGGAATCCTGCTTCCCGTGCGAGGATCACGATTTTTCGTGCAACATCCTCCCCCATGAGGTCGTCACGAGGGTCTGGTTCCGTATAACCAAGATCGCGGGCTTCAAAAAGTGCTTTGGAGAATGTCACACCCTCAGACATCCGGTTAAAGATATAGGCCAATGTCCCAGAAAGTACGCCCTCTATGCGGTTGATTTGGTCGCCCGTTTCCACCAAGTCCCGAAGGGTGGAAATAATGGGTAACCCTGCGCCCACGGTGGTTTCATAGAAGTAGGGAACCGGGTTTTGGCTATACACGCGATAGATTTCATCGTAGAACGATTGCTCTAAGGTATTGGCGCGTTTATTGGGCGTAACGACAGCAATTCCGGCAGCTAAGAATTTAGGATACATGCGGGCCACTTTTTCACTGGCGGTAATGTCTATCACGACCGCATGTTCGAGGCGGTTTTCCTTAAAGTGCGAGATAATTTTGTCTAAATTGGAAGGATCTCCCATGTCTAACCGTTCGTCCACGGCATCGTGTGTAACGCCTTTGGGGTCAAAAAACATCTGTCGCGAGTTAGCCACCCCCACAATTCGGAAATTGAGCCTAAGCATATTACGTAGGTATTCATCTTGTTTTTTCAAGAGTTGTAGCATCGTTTGCCCGACAACTCCAGTACCAATTTGGAAGAGGTGGACGCGGCGGCGGTTCATCGCAAACGTTTCGTGCAAGACCTGAACCGCAGGTACGGCGTCGCGATCTAAGACGGCAACCGATATATTCCGTTCGGAAGCTCCTTGGGCAATAGACAAAATGTTGATCCCGCATTTTCCGAGGGCTTGCATCATTTTTCCCGCAATACCGGGCGAGTTGCGCATATTATCTCCTACAATAGCAACAACGGCGCACCCATCACGCCGGCTCACTTCGGCCACTTCGCCTCGGTCCAGCTCTCGTGCAAAGGCATCCAAAAGCCGTTGGTGGGCGGTTTTAGCATCCGTCTGCCGCACGGCAAAACAGACACTTTGCTCGGAAGAAGCCTGTGAAACCATCACCACATTAATGCCAGCATCGGCCAGCGATACAAACCCACGGGCTGTAATCCCCGGTACGCCAGCCAATCCAGAGCCTTCTACCATCAGCAAAGCCATGTCACGGATGGAAGTAACGCCCTTCACCTTGCTGGGCGTGTCTTGGGTGTCGGTGGAGATGAGGGTTCCGGGATGATCCGGATTTAGGGTGTTTTTGGACCGCAGGGGGATGCTTTTCTCTATGAGCGGCAACATGGTACGGGGATGTAGCACATTTGCACCAAAATAGGCGAGTTCACTGGCTTCCTGATAGGTGAGATTTGCCAAAGGAAAAGCATCTGGCACAATGCGAGGGTCGGCTGTAAGTACTCCATCCACATCCGACCATATCACCACCTCTTTTGCATCTAAGGCGTATGCGAGAATGGTGGCGGAATAGTCTGAGCCAGAGCGTCCCAATGTGGTGAGGACACCATCTTCGGTAGCACCAATAAATCCAGTGACAATGGGGATGATCTCGTCCCCCAATGACCACAGGTTTTTTCGAATCAGTTCACCAGACATCCTGAAATCCACCTCTGCTTCTAAAAATTGCGGACCTGTTCGAATGAGCTGGGTGGCTTCTATGGCAATGGCTTTGTAGCCAGCTGCCCGAAAGGCGCCCGCAATAATGGGTACCGAGAGGCGCTCGCCCATCGCCACAATCGCTGCCCAAGTTCGGGAAGAACATTCGCGGAGGAGGTAAACACCGTCCAAAAGTTCGCCCAAATAATGCCAAAGGGTGCCCAGGTGGGTGCGGATAGCGTTTTGGTCGGCGGTGTCAGAAACCAAAGTTTGCAAAATGGCTTCGTGTCTGCTTTGTAGTTGTTCTAAAACGGTGTTATAACCAGTATCGCGGTCTTGGGCAAGGGCTATACACATCAAGAGTTGATCGGTGACTTTGGGGTTAGGATCGTCTTTGAGTTTGCCCAGTGCAGAAGCCACTACTACCTTGCGGCCCTCATGAGGGGTTTTCACAACCAAACGAACCACTTCTCGGATTCGCTCGGCATCGGAGACAGAAGTTCCGCCAAATTTGTACACGAAGTATGGATTTGCCTTCATCATTGCGTTCTTACCTTGATTGACTATTTTTTCAGGCATAGAAACTACGGGATGCAAACCACTTTCAGATGTGATTTTATTTAAGAAGCGAAACTTCGCTGTTTTTTTGCGAAAGAATAATAATTGACGCAAGTTCATTTTCTCAGAACAATGTATTGTTATTTACACTTTACACCAAACTTAATTTGGTTTTATTAAAAATGAAAGTTGTATTCTTGGTTTATTATTACCAAGGCCTCAAAGAGAAAAGGCTCCAGTAGAGGACCGTCTGGTAGAGGCTATAAGTTTTGACTTTCAAGATTGTTTTCTGTAGTTTCTTTTTAGGTTAAACCATAGATAAACGCTAACGCTTGGTAAATACAGCCAAATAAGGATGTATTTCAAAACTTCCCAAATTACCTTATGAACACCTCTTTCACATTTTATGCTGATCAGATGTCTTCTCATGTGGTATCGCCCTTACGGGTTCTGTTATGATGCCGCTCCTACGGAGCTTTTCTCAACGGCAAGTAAAGATTCACCTAATCTAAGTGGGTCATCTGTATATTGGCATTTTTGAAATACGCTCGCCAAATAATCTTCTTTGGACAAAGATTAACCAGGATAAGACAATATTAAATCATTCAAAAAAGCAATAAATAAAAATGAAAACAACGGTCGAACATAATCTACGAATAGCACAAATGATATTTGCATCGGTTTATCCTCATTACTTGTCTAAAGTTGAGAAGAAAGGCAGAACAAAGAAAGAACTACACCAAGTTATAGAATGGTTGACCGGGTTTAACGATATGAAAATTAAAGAACTTATAGATGAAAGGGTAACATTTGAAACATTTTTTAAATATGCCTTTTTACATCCTACTAATGCCCCCCTTATTAAAGGAAGCATTTGTGGTTATAGGATTGAAGAGATTGATAATCCATTAACCAAAAAGGTAAGATTTTTGGATAAATTAGTAGATGAATTGGCAAAAGGAAGAAAAATGGAAAAGATTTTACGATAAACTGAAATATAGATCCACTGAAGGAAAATAATTATTGGTATTTTATGGATGGATAAACTTATTGTAAAAGGGCTCAATCAAGCAGTACATAGGGTTCTTTTTCGATGGACGGATATGAAGTAAACATCTTAAGACCTGATGAATGTTGATTTACAAGGAGAAATGTCTGATCTAAGAATTGGGGCGAAAAAAAGCAAATCGCTTCGGTCTAATGGCGCTTACCCTGTCATCCGCAATACTTCGCCAAAAGGGAAACGCTCGCTGGGCCGCCCGCCAGTTGTAACAACCCAAAGTACGGGTAATAGTGGCGGTCTTTCGGGGAAAAGCCCCTCGCCGTCCGTAAGAAAAACCACGACCGCATTTTGTTGTTGTGCCTCGTCCAAACGGGCTATGTGGTCGAAGAACGGAATAAAGGATGTTCCTCCAGCGCCCATCGGTGGCGGGGTGGTGGTTGGATCATAGAGGGAAAACGGGCCATAGAGGGTTGCGTCCAAATAATACAGGTCGGCAAGGATGTGCGGGTATGTTCCCAATATCCCTTGAACTTCGGCCAAAAAACGACCCAAGTCTCCATCCGTGACCGATCCGGAAGTGTCTATTACAATAAATATGCGCAGACTTTGGCCATCTAAACTATCTAAATACAAACCTTTTCCTATAAACCGCCGATCAAATCCCTCAAAGTCGTGTGGGGTACGGATTAAAAAGCGGCTGAGATGGGTTCGCCAATCTAAAGGTGGTGCAGAGAGTTTTCTAAATTCGCGGTGGATTCCCAGTCCATTGTTTCCGCGCCCCATTACCGCTACTGCATTGGCTTGTTCAAGTGCATGTTGCCAATGTGCCTCCAGTTCGTCCGCGCCCTGGCCTCCCATTTCAATGGCGCGGTGATAACGCAAATCTGGCATAGGCAAGGTGGTTTTCTTGGTGCGCTTCATGAGTAAGTCATAGACTTCCTCCACCGAAAAGGCTTCCCATTTTTCCATCCGAATTGCACCTTCAGGAAGTGTAAAACCACCGTGACGGGCAATAATGCCATTCACCACCACGTCGGCAGCAATATTCCACAAATACCCGTCGCGTTCCCTTAGCCGTATGGTATGTCGGAGGGCTGCGTGTAGGATCTCGTGGAGCAAGAGGCCATCTAATGCCTCGCTTGTAAGAGATGCGGCATAGGTGGGGTTGATTAGAATATCTTTCCCATCAGTTGCAGCCGTTTCTAAAGACTCGTCTATACGGTATTCGGCAAAAAGCGCAAGTGTGGCAAAGAAAGGAGACTTGAGGCGGAGCCGCAACCGAGAAGCGGTAAGCACGGCGTCTGTTTCTTCAGGGGTGGAAAGCATGGGTATTTATTCCTCCTCAAAAATCATGGGAGGGGCCTCATTTTCCCAACGAGTACGAAGTGCGATGGGTTCTTTGCTCCAGACGATATGTTCGGCAGGTGCAAAAGGCTCTAAGCTGCCCCCATCCCATTTTCCATTTAGGTTCACGTCCCGAAAGGCCCTCAAGCGATAGGTACCCTCTGGCAGATTTTTAAACACATACTGACCGCTGGAGTCTGTTTGGGTACGATAAAAAGCCAAGTCTAACCGAGAAGGAGGTACTGGAATCAGTTCTACCCAAACGGGCGAGGTTCCAGCACCCTGAATTTTTCCGACAATGCTACCGCGTTCGTCGTTCCGGAGTCGCTCGAAAGTACGGACAAACGGCTGTTTTCTTTGCTGAAAGTGGGCATCTACAGTGATGCGGACGGGTACGCCAGGCTCAAGGGATTGGGGTAGAATGTGTATGGTGGTTCCATCGTCGGTGCGCCATGTATATGGTTTTTCAGCCCCAAGTGTATCAGTGACAGACACATAGCGTGCTAAAAAATTGGTATCCGGTGGAAGGCTAAACTGCAATTTGGGCCACGCATCTGCCCATAGCAAGGCTACATTCCGTACCAATTTTACGGGTGGTTCTGGTCCAAACCCGATGAATCTCATGCGTAATGTATCGGCCTGTGAGGTGCCTGAAAAGCCAAAGGAGGCCTCTCGTAGACGGTTGCCCGTACTGTCTGCAAGATCCGCAAACGTAAGCCGATGGCGATGCGCTATCATGGAGTCTGCCACAACATAGACCACTCTGGGGTTTGTAGGTAGTTGATATGATGTACGTATGCCGACAGGCGTATTCCGCACCGAGTCAGTAAGGTGCCATCTTCCCCGTTTAGAATCTAAAAAAGTGACCGGTTCCGAGAACGTAAGGGCCAAGCGTTTGGCCGAAAGCATACGGACAGAGCGAAAAACGGGTGCAGTGGTGTCGGACTTAGCCAAAAACCAACGTAGAGGCTTGGATGGGGCATTGGGTATAAGCAGGCGTCCTGTGGTGCTGTCAGCTGGTAGACGATTAAAAGGCGGCAGTGGATTGTACCGCCCCAAAGGTTTTGGGGGGCTACTGGTCGTTGTGTCGGGAATTTCAGCACGTAACACCCGAAAAGGTGGAAGACCGAGTGGTTCGTTGGGGTCAAGACGGCGGTTGCGGTTGCGGTCTTGTGTTGCGACTACAAAAACCGGAGACTCCGGCAAATAATGGAACGTAAAACGACCATCGCCACCGGATTGGGCGTGGTAGTCGGGGTCGCGGGAAAAATCGGGCTTATCCGTACCCAGCCATGCAAAAACATCGGCCTGCGGCATGGGGTTTCCCTGCTTTGGTTCCAAAACCAAACCACTTAGTTCAGCCTTGTTTAGTTTTTCGCCCGTAGAAAAAGCGATGACAATTGGCTCTTTGAGTGCTACGCCATTCCAATCCCGCAAATCGGTTCCCAATTGAAGTACATAGGTGGTTCCCGTGCGGAGTGGCTCTGGGAAAATTACTTCTGCTTCTCGCCCTTGCCACCGCACCCGCATCGGTTGTCGGAAAGACGGTGTGATGCTGAGGGCTTTGGGGAAACTGGCCAGATCCAAATAGTCGCTAAATAGCAGTTTAATACTTGTACTATTTACCTGAACAGCTTGGTTTGCCGGTTGAGACGAGATAAGTTTGGGCGGAATAGTGCTTGGTTTGCCACCCGTCGGAGCAACGGGCGTGGCACATCCGCCCAAGCCAAAGATCGAGCCAATGATAAAATAGATAAACCAGATTGAAAGGGGGCGCATACTCAAAAGCGGGCACGAATCAGGGTTGCCTTACTATGGGGTTGAAGCGTTAGGAGAAACAAATTGCCATAATCGGTCTCCTCTATGTCTTTCATGTTTGTCCCTGTCCACGCATTAATAATGCGTGGAATGGTATTGGAATGATGTGCTACCACCGCGACTTTGCCGCAATGGTTCGCTAAAATATGCTTTTTCAAGGTTTCGGGAAAGAGTTCCCAATTGCTCTGAGAGACGTCCAAAACCACAATGGGCAAAGCGTGTCTTTGACCTAATGGGAGAAGGGTTTCTTGTGTTCGTTTAAATTGTGTAGCATAAAGTGCGGCGATATTAGCATCTGTCAAACGATCTACCAGTTGGTTTGCCCTTGCTTTTCCAAATTCAGTCAACGAGGGATCATTGCCCTGATCGAGCGCTTTCTCGGCATGACGCACCAAAATGACGGTGGTAGGGATGGTACACGTCTGGGCGTTGATGTTACCCAAACAACTTATACAGAATACAAGGAGATATAAAAAACGTTGCATATTGCTTACAGATTAAAGGGTTAGGGGTTCAAGTTACGGATGAAATAGATCCATCCGTACAATCAAGCAGGATTCAGCTTGGGGGCTTTTCGCAACTTTTCTATTGTTAGGAGCGCCACTGCACCTACCATCAGTATGGCTGAGGTTGCCATATGGGGGGTAAAGGGTTCACCTGCCACCAACCAACCCAAACAAACCGCCACAATGGGATTTACAAACGTGTGTGTGGCTACTTTTACTGGGTTGACATTGCGAATCAGCCATGCATAAGAAGTAAAACCTATGACCGAGCCGAAAACTACGAGATAGACAAGCCACATCCAAGATTCGGTGGAAACCGTAGTTGGATGGAAGCGTAGCCAATCACCTGTAAACAATCCGATAATAAATTGAGCAAATCCGCCGACCAGCATTTCGATCCCCGTCATCATAAATGGATTGGCGGGCATATCGGCATCTGTCGAATACACCGCACCAAAATTCCAAAACAAACTGGCCACCAGCATCATGGCAATATCTATTGGCCGTACTTGTGGAAGGTGGTACAAAGAATCCGGCCCAATAAGAACCGCCATGCCCACCATACCGATTAGTAACCCACTCCATGTTTGAAGGGAGGGCCTTTCGGTGCGTTTCCAATACCATTGAATGAGTACCAGCCACATTGGGCCTGCCGTCACAATTAACGAAGCCATGCCCGATGGAACCCGTTGCATACTCCATGCAAGCAGTCCGTTTCCGCCCGCAAGCAACAAAACGCCAACAAAAGCCGCATTGCCGGTTTGTCGGAGCGTAGGACGAGGAAGGCCCTTCAGAGAGGCCCAAAGCAATATCAACACACCACTTATAAAGTACCGACCACCCGACAAAATAAATGGCGGGATTTCCTTTAAAGCTACATGCACGGCCAGAAAGGTTGATCCCCAAATAAGATAAATTGCAGAAAAAGACAATAAAATCAATACCTTACGTGAGGCCATAAACGATGGGAGTGTATATGATTTGAATGAAAACATAAGGTAAGGAGCATCTACAGAGGGAATTTTGTTTATGAATAAATCTTCATGAATCCTGTTTGATTTCATTCTGACCTCAATATCAACAACCAAAACATTGTATCTTAATATTCTTATTTGTGATAGTCTTTTCTTATGTGGTCTTTTCTAAACAAGCCTTTTCCTGTTATTAGCAGAATGCGTGATCAGTTATGGATGAATGCTGGATTTCTGCTTTTTGTATTTATTTTTGTAAGTGTTTTCAAGCCTTTTGGAGTAGATATATTTCACTCTTCATTGTATTTCCATCGTGCCTTGGAAGCAATCATTATCAGTTTTGTAGTCGTTTCCTTGAATGGACTTGGTCTTCGAGTGTGGTTCGGTCATGGACTTGACGAGCAAAACTGGAAAGTGTCCTCGGCACTGCTCTATACCATCTGGTCTTTTGGGACAGTGGTTGTGGCGCTGATGATTTACGCATATTTTGCTGGCATAACGTCACCCGACTGGCATTTTGTTGTTATGGGAAGCCTTAAGTTGGGCGCCATCACCATCATTCCAGCGGGCCTTTTTTTGATGTGGTTATACTTGCGTACCCTACAGGCACACATTCGTCAGGCGCAGATCTGGTCGGCACATTTGGCAGAGCATAATTCGGTAGTAGTGCAGAAATCGCCTCTAAAGGAGGAGATACCACTCCCCGCACCCATTGCACAAACACCTGACGTGCCTTGCAAACCACAGAACGTGGTGGTACTGAATTCCGAAAACATGAAAGAATCTTTCGAGGTAGCGCCCACCTGTTTGCGTTATATGGTGGCTGCCGATAATTATGTACAGGTACACTATTTAAACGAGCAAGGTGTTTTGTCTCAATACCTGTTCCGAAGCACGCTCAAGAAAGTTGAACTGGAACTGGAAGACCTGTGTAATTTCTTCCGGTGTCATCGTGCCTATATTGTAAATTTGGAAAAAGTGGAGGAAGTGATTGGAAATGCGCAAGGCTATCGGCTGAAATTAAAGGATATCCCAACGCCAATTCCCGTTTCGCGGCGCTTTCAACCTAAACTGGCCAAACGGATGAACAAGGTGCGGTCTTCCATGAACTAATCGTCATTATAAAATACGCTTTGTTTAAATTTGGCGTCTTAAGCCGAAAAAAGGCATAGCGTGCCGCTATTTCTTGGTGTAGGCTTTTATCAAGCATGTCCTATAAAGGCGTTTTTACGGAGGTTGGAGATATCCATTAGACGATTTTTGATCGGCCTTAATCGTATTCCACGATGG
>ERZ761607.980-NODE-980-length-39662-cov-49.383392_pt1 | contig 39662 bp, 41 predicted proteins | sample MGYA00511164_ERZ761607 | MGnify/ENA primary metagenome ERZ761607 (study PRJEB28899, sample SAMN02445080) | bioreactor sludge metagenome | biome: EBPR sludge | place: Australia: Brisbane, Thorneside Wastewater Treatment Plant | collected 2011-06-22 ...
CTTCTTCCATTTTTTCAATTTCCCGCGAGGGATAGGAGCGATCACCATGAACACCCTTACCCATCAAGAAACCCAGGCCATGCACGCAGTCACCACCGCTGCCGTTACGGCATACGAGCTGCTGTTGATTCCACTGTCGCAGTTGCGTCCTTCCAGCCGCAACGTGCGCAATAGCGGCGGCGCGTCGATTCCAGAACTAGCGTCGAGCATCGCCCGCGTCGGCCTGCTGCAAAACCTCACCGTCACCGCATCGAGCGACGGCGAACATTACGAAGTCGTCGCTGGCAAGCGGCGGCTGGCCGCGTTGAAGCTGCTGGCGAAGCGACGCAAGCTCGACAAGGCGCACGACGTGCCTTGCCTGCTGGTGCCGGATACGTCGGCACGCACCGTGAGCCTGACCGAGAACGTGCAGCGCGAGGCCATGCACCCCGCCGAGCAGTTCGAGGCGTTCGCCGCGTTGGTGGCCGAAGGCCGGCCAGTCGAAGACATCGCCGCCGACTTCGGCGTGACGCCCTTGGTGGTGCAGCGGCGCTTGAAGCTGGCAAACGTCTCGCCGCGCCTGCTGGCGGACTACCGCGCCGATGCCGTCACGCTCGATCAGTTGATGGCGCTGGCGATCACTGACGACCACACCGCGCAAGAGGCCGCGTTCTATGAGTCACCACAATGGCAGCGCAGCCCGCAGGCCTTGCGCGAGCACCTGACCGAACGCGAGATCGACGCCACACGCGACGCACTGGCACGCTTCGTCGGTATCGAGGCTTACGAGGCCGCAGGCGGCGGTTTGCGGCGCGACCTATTCTCTAACGATACGCGGGGAGTGTTCCTGACCGATGCGTCTTTGCTGGACAGCCTTGCGCGAGACAAGCTCGCCACCACTGCGGACAGCGTCCGGGCAGAAGGCTGGGCATGGGTTGAAGCTGTGCCGCGCATCACGTCGGCGGAACTGCACGGGTTCCGGCATGCTCGCCGTGACCGGCGCACGCCCAACAAGTCCGAAGCCAAGCGCATCGCCAAGCTGCAAGCGCGGCAGCAGGCCATTGAGGATAGGCTGAACGCCGACGATACCGAGGACATCGCTGAAGAAGAAGCATCGAGACTCTACGAGGAAAGCGACAAGCTCGGTGCGGAACTCGACACCATCGAGCAATCGCTGCTGGTGTTCGCGCCCGAAATGCTGGCGATGGCTGGGGCTATCGTGACCGTCAATCACGCGGGTGAGGTCGTCATCCATCGTGGACTGCTGCGCGAGCCTGAAGCCAAGGTATTGCGGGCGCAGGAACGGCAAGGCATGCAGGCTGGCGGCGAAGGTGAGTCACAGATGCCGACTGCGCCCGGCATTTCCGAGAAGCTGACACGGCGCTTGAGCGCGCACCGCACGGCGGCGCTGCAAGCAGAAGTTGCCCGCCATCCGCAGGTGGCGCTGGTGGCAGTGGTGCATCGCCTCGCGCTGCGCGTGGTGGTCGATAGCTACGGCTCGGGTGATTCGCCGATCAACATCAGCGCTTCGCCACAGGATGGACTCGATGCGTTTGCGCCGGACGTGGCGCAGTCGCCCGCCCTGATCGGGTTGCGGGAAGTGCGGCTGGCGTGGGCGGCACGGCTACCCAGTGACCCGGACGCGCTGTTCGCCGACCTGCTGGCGCTGCCCCAGCAGGAAGTGCTGTCGCTGCTGGCGGTGTGCGTGGCCACGACGGTGGGCGCGGTTACGCCACGTGAAGATGCGCTGCCCGCTGTTGCACTGGCGCAGGCGGCGGGCCTCGACATGCACCGGTGGTGGACACCGACCGCCGAAGGCTACTTCGCCCATGTGTCAAAGGCCAAGGCCATCGAAGCGGTGCAGGTGTTCGCACCGGAGCACGCGGCGCGGCTCGCCAAGCTCAAGAAGAACGACCTGGCCAGCGAAGCGGAACGGCTGGCGGTGGGCACGGGTTGGCTGCCGGTGATGCTGCGGGCGGCGGTACAGGAGGCACAAGCAGAAACGCTCCCGGACGCCGAGTCTAGCGAGTAAGCAAGATGCCCCGGCGAATTTTCGCCGGGGCATCTATTGCACGTCGCGCGCGGCATACCTGCCGCGCGCGTTTTAACAGCCGCCAGCCCCAAACCCCTTCCGCAAAACGCGCACCGCCGCAGACGCGGGGCGCCGGAGTGCGACAGACTTTGCTGCGCCCGGTTGTGCAATGGCGCACCACCCCCGACGCCGGCGGGCAGGTCGCCAGAACGACGGCGGCTCACCGACAGGCCGTCCACCATGCCCAGCCACACCGCCACCGATCAACCCCGCGCCGATATACGAGTGGCGTTCATACTGGATGATTCGGAACTGAGCTTGACGATGAGTGGGTGCGTACCGGCGAAGCCACTGTGCGGGGATGCCGGAACCATGCTGCCTTTCGGTGAGGATCGCACCCAACGGCGGCCTTGGCTTGTCGTGAATCCTGGCGAGGCACCGGCTGCGCCTCGGGCTTCATGGCTGCAACCGTCCAGCCCAACAAATTTCCCCGGCACTGCGTGCCTTCCTCGCGCAACAAATTTCTTGTTCCTCCCGGTCCTCCACTGCGTTGCGGCCGCTGCGCGATGCAGCCCGCCCGTACCTCGCCCTTCGGATCACCGACAAGGCCGCGATGGGCGCGACCTTGCACCACCAAAAGGAGATTCATCATGGCAAACATCGGCACCTTCACCGCACAGAACGACAGCTTCACCGGCACGGTTCGCACCCTGACGCTCAATGTCAAGGTTAAATTCATTCCGAACGCCAAGGAAAGCGAGAACGCCCCGGACTATCGCATCGTCGCCGGCAACTTCGAGATCGGCGCGGCCTGGAAGAAAATCAGCAAGGCGGAGCGACCCTATCTGTCGGCGACCCTCGACGATCCGTCGTTCCCGGCGACCATCTACGCTCGCCTGGTCGAAGGCGAGGATGGCGTACACAACCTGATCTGGTCACGCAGCAAGGGCGACTGATCATCACCCTCGGCGCCCCGCCCAAGCGGCGGGGCGCTTTCGAGTTCAGCGTCCGCGTTGGACGCATTTCCGTAAAAGCGCACTTGCGGCTTCGTGCATCCGTTGTTTTTACAGGAAAGTGGCTTCGATATTTTCAGGGATCAGGAAATTCCGTGCGTCCCCCGGCTGATGCCGGGGCACGCTGTCGTGCTGCACATCGAGCCACCATTGGCGTCTCGCCCCTTCGGCTTCCATCACTGACGCCTGCGCGCTTCGCTTGCTGTAGCGGGCGACGGTGGGGGCTGGCTTGCTGTTCCCTTCACCATATCACGGCGTTCTCGCCGTCAAGGTCTGCGCGTGCCTTGCACGCTGGCGTCCTGCGGCCGTCTGCGAACCCTGACGGCTGCGCTGCGCCGTGCTTGTCGCGGTCCCGGGCAATCCCGCCCTGAATCCTTCCAAGGAGAAGACCATGACGAAGCTCATCACCGACGAACAACGCGCACAACTTCTGGCCAACGGCCGGCAGTCCCTCGACAACGACGACTTCGACCCACCACCCGTGGTCAAATTGTTCATGCCTGACGCGGCTGCGACCTGGCTGCTCACCGAGATCGATCCGCACGACCACGACCATGCATTCGGGCTGTGCGATTTGGGACAGGGCTTCCCGGAACTGGGCTATGTGAGCTTGGCCGAGCTGAAATCGGTGCGTGGCCGATTTGGCCTTCCAGTCGAGAGGGACCTGCACTTCATTGCGACGAAAGCGATCAGTGCCTATGCGCGCGAAGCGCGGCTGGCGGGACGCATCATGACGTAGCCGTCACGCGGGCGCTGCCGCTGGGCAGCGCCCTTCCCTCGCCTATTTTCCCTTCCGCCCCTGGATAGCGGCCAGCTCGCGCCGCACGCGCTCGATGACTTCGCCCACGCCCTTGCTGTCGCCGCCATAGGCCAGCGTCAGCAAGGTGAGCGGATGCACGTCCATGACCTCGCACAGTTCGGCGACCTTGCTCAGGGTCGGGCTTTTCAGGCCACGTTCAAGCGAACTCATGTAGGTCCGGCTCGACACGTCCGAGAACGCTTCCTGGCTGAGGCCACGGGCTTTTCTGACTGTCTTGAGCGCCGCAGGGAATGTATTCTTCGGTGACATCAAGTCGTTTCGTGTAAAACGACGATGACATCCGATAGAACCCTATAGGACTACAATCTATAGTGTTCATTTGTAGCATTCCCTGCGTAAACTTGCGTCGGGTGTGTCTATGCTGAAACCGCTTTTACTGAAATCATGGCTTTCGTACTTACGTATTCGTCGATTCGACCCTCCACGGATTCGGTGAAATCCGATTTGGCGATTTGGCGTAGAAGCGCACTGTCACAGTCACGCTTTGGCGCATCAGCACGTTTGCGCAAAACCGACGCCGCGTTGATCATGATCGCTTGCAGGCAGCGACCATGAAACCCCTCATCACCGACGATCAGCGCGCCCAACTGCTGGACAACGGCGCTGCCGCCGCGCGCGGCGAGAAACGCGACCCGTTGCCGGTCATCAAGCTATTCACCCTGGACGCGCACGCGACCTGGCTGTTGACCGAACTCGATCCCGGTGATGGCGATACCGCCTTCGGCCTGCTCGACCTTGGCATGGGCATGCCGCAACTCGGCCATGTGCGCCTGTCCGTCCTGGAAGGCATACGCGGGCCACGGAACCTGGCCGTCGCGCGCGATCCGCATTTCACGCCCAAACGGCGACTATCCGAGTATGCCCGGCTGGCTCGGGCTGACGGATCGATCAACGACTGATCGATCTCTGCCTCGCCGCTCGTAGGCCACTCCATGCGATTCCGCAACGGTTCGCATTAGGAAGCCATGGCGCCGGATCCAAACTTTCCTGTACTGACACTAATCTGTAAAACACCTGTGCAACGCTGTCCAAAATAATACGAATGCACGGCCTGTTGTCGGCCACCTGATTGACTGCTGCAGCGTGCCACGCTGATCCACGGCCGTGGTAACACGCTTGCCGACGTCGGACGATAATGGGACTGCCCACCGTGTCCCCCATTGCGATTGAACTCCTCCCATCCGAGATGGAGATTTCGCCATGGCAGATTCGCGCGCCGTCCACTGGCACCCAAGCGCTGCATACCTGTATGTCCTGCACCTGGACGGTCCCGCGCTGGCATGGGAATACCTGCGGCGCAACCCGGAATACCGGCTCGCCTGGCAACACCACCGGCACCGTCCGCAACATGAAGCAGAACGCTGGGGCTTGCGCCTGCTGGAAGACCCTGCGCGCGATGCGCGCGACGCACACCCCGACTGGTTCCCTGATCCCTCCTCGGTCGTCCAGGTCTATCCGGATGCCGATCCCACTGATGATGCGCTGTTGTTCCAGCTCTGGCACATCCCCGGCCGCAAGCAGCTGATGCACGACGGCAAGCGGCTGGTGCTGACCACCCAGCTCGTCGACCGCAAGCTGCGCATGGCGATATCGCCCACACTGGAAGATGGCATGGCTTACGCCTATGCCGTCCGCGCCGGTCGCCAGCTTCGCGAGCGCTGGCGCGCAATCGAAGCCGATCTGGCTATGCTCGATGCCTATAGCGCGCACCACAGCGCGATCGCCACGGACAGACCTGGTCGCACGGCCATGCTCCACATGCGCACCCTGCAGGCGCTCGATGGAACGCTGGCTGGTGCGTCGCACCGCGGCGTGGCCGAAGTCTTGTTCGGCATCACCGCCGTCGCCGAGCGCTGGTACGACGACAGCGATCTGCGCGCCCAGGTTCGCCGCCTCATCCGGCGCGGTCAGACGCTCATGGACGGCGGCTACCAGCGCCTACTCTGACTCGGCACGGCCGCACAGGGACGTTCGCGCGGCGGCGCAAAACATCCCTGCGCAGAACGCCTGGCTTTCCCCAGACTGCTTCCATCCGGCGGCGATTGCCTCGTCGCCGATCTTGACCGATGGAGGCCCATGCCATGAGACCCGCACCGTTACGGCCGCATCCCGTACCCGCTGCCACCCAGCAGCCTTCCCAGTCCACGCAGTCTGCGCGCTACCTGACTAACAATGAAGCCGCCGAGTTCCTGCGGCTGTCGCCGCGCACGCTGGAAAAACAGCGCGTCATCGGCGGCGGGCCTCGCTTTCGCAAATTCGGCCGGCGCGTGATGTACGCCATCAGCGACCTCGAAGCGTGGGCCGATGCTCGTAGCTTTGAGATGACCTCCGATCCGCAGTACACCGAACAACACGCCGCACACCGTACCGGCGAACGCTGAGTGAAGATGGACGCCTTCACCGATGGTCATCGGGCGCGATCCGCAGCGCGAGCAGCTCGAACTGTTCCACGCCTTCTCCGGCGAGTTGCCGGCACGCGACGCGCAAGACCTGATGGCCTACCCGTTCTTCTCGCTGGCCAAGAGCAAGCGCACGGTGCCGATCGACTTTCGCACCAGCAGCGTGACAGTGCGGGTCGAAGGCACGGCCGAGCATGGCCTGGCGACCATCTGGGATGCGGACATCCTGATTTGGGCGGCGAGCCAGATCGTAGAGGCACGCGACGCGGGGATTCGCTCGTCGCGGTTGATGGCGGCCACCCCCTACGAGATCCTGCGCTTTATCGGCCGTGGTACGTCACTGCGCGATTATCAGCGCCTCAAGGCGGCGCTGGACCGCTTGCAGTCGACCAGCGTGGCCACCTCGATCCGTCAGCACAATGCGCGGCGCCTGCACCGTTTCTCGTGGATCAACGAGTGGAAGGAACGCGCGGACGGCCAGGGCCGGCCACAGGGCATCGAGCTGATCCTGCCGGACTGGTTCTATGCCGGGGTGCTCGACGAGAGTCTGGTGCTGACCATCGACGCCAACTACTTTCGCCTGACCGGTGGCATCGAGCGCTGGCTGTACCGCCTTGTGCGCAAGCACGGCGGCTGGCAGCGCGACGGCTGGCGCTTCGACTTCCCGCAGTTGCACCGCAAGTCCGGGAGTCTGGCGCGCTTCACCGACTTCGCCTACGACCTGCGCCGCATCGTGGCACGGCAACCCTTGCCGGGCTACACGCTCGCCATCCTGCGGCCAAGACATGGGCCGGAGGTGCTGACCTTTCGCGCCGTGCCCTCCACGGCACCACTGCGCCCCGGAGGCAGCTTCAGTGCCGCTGCAGTGCCTGTGGAAAAACGGTGAATCCAGTCGTGCTATCGGGAGTAGGAATACTCGTGCTATCAGGCGTAGCGCTATCGTGCCATCAGGAGTACGAACGGGTTGCAAAGCCTTGCTCAGCGTGGATTTCGGCGTTTCCTAACTTAGCTTCTAACTTAAAATCTATAAAACTAACAATAAGAAGAGCCTGCGCGCTGTGGATAAACCGGCATGCAGCAGGCAGCGCATCATGATCATCGCGCTGCTCAACCAGAAAGGCGGGGTCGGCAAAACCACCCTCGCCACGCACATTGCTGGCGAGCTGGCCATGCAAGGCAGCTCAGTGATCCTAGTCGATGCAGATCCACAAGGCTCAGCGTTGGACTGGACACAACGCCGCAGCCAGAACGGTTTGCCCAGGCTGTTCGGTGCTGTCGGCCTGGCAAGGGAAACCCTGCACCAGGAAGCGCCAGAACTAGCCAGGCGCTGCGATCACATCGTCATTGACGGACCACCCCGAATTGCCGCCCTCGCGCGCTCCGCGCTGCTCGCGGCGGACCTGGTGCTGATTCCCGTTCAGCCCAGTCCCTACGACGTATGGGCCAGCGCCGAGATGGTTTCGCTGATTCGCGAAGCGCAGGTGTTCCGGCCAACGCTGCGCGCGGCCTTCGTCATCAACCGGCGCGTCAGCACCACGGTGATCGGACGCGAGGCGCGTAGCGCACTCGCCGATCAACCGCTGCCTTCGCTGCTCTCGGAAGTTCGGCAGCGCATCGTGTTTGCCGACAGCGTGGCCAGAGGTCAGCTCGCGCTCGAACTCGACGCGGACAGCATGGCTGCACGCGAGATCGCGACGCTCGCCGATGAAGTGTTGGGGATGGCGCGATGAAAAACGGCAAACGCGTTGCGATTGGCGCCCGCCCGCCTGCCAACCCGCACGCGGACGCCTGGGTGCGCCAGGGCGATGGTGCAGACATCGGCAAAGCCGATCTCTACACCGCCCGGCTGACCCTCGACGTGACGCCGGCGCTACGCGCCCGCATCAAGATCGAAGCCTTCACACGCAACCTCACAGTCGCCGAGATGTTGCGCGCGCTGCTGGAACATCAATTCCCGGAAAAGCAGCCATGAACGCACGCCCGCAAGCGGTCAACGATGCGCCACCCCTACCCCATCCCGTGCTTTCCAGCATCACGAACGACACGCCGCTGACGCGTGTATCGCTGGCGTTCGTCAAGCACCGGATCAACGTCTACCTGCGCTTCGGTCACCCGGTGCGTGAACTGCGGATGGATCGCTGGCGGCGCTACGCGATCTTCACACCGGCGGCTGTGTTCTGCCGCGTGCGCTGGGAGTCCAACGACTATGGCACGACACGCTGGCAGCTCATGGTGCTGCAGGCGTGCACGCCACTCGATGCGGTGCAGCGCATCGCCGGCATCCAGCCGGGTGCGCACCTGCTGCTGTGCGCCGAGGGTGAACGGCAGGTGCAGTCGGTTTTGCCGCAGATCGACGCCATCGAAGCACTCGGCATCGATCCGGTAGCGGTATCGACCGCGTACTGGAGCACGTTGGGCAACCGGCTTTCTGCGCGCCTGCCGCTGCCGGCTTACACGGTCGAGCGGCATGCTGCCTACCTCGCTGGCGAGGTGTTGCGATGAACACCCGTCGCCTGCTTGTCTTGCTGTTCACCGTCCTCGGCATCGCTGCGCTCGCCTGGCAGTCGGTTCATACACCAGTTGCGCGCATCGTCTACAACCCCAGCGACAGCGTCCCGCCTGGCTGGTACCGCATCGGTGCGCCCCACTCGCTGCACGTCGACAGCATCGTGCTCGCCAGCCTTCCGGCAGACGCCGCTGCGCTGGCTGCGCAGCGTGGCTACCTGCCTCTGCATATCCCGCTGCTCAAGCGCGTCGGCGCGATGGCGCCACAGCAGGTTTGTATCGAGAAGCACATCGTTCGCATCGACGGCGTGGCGGAAGCTGTCGCCCGCACAGCCGATGGCCGTGGCCGTCCACTGTCGGCCTGGCAGCACTGTCGGCGGCTTCATGATGGCGAACTGTTCCTGCTCAGCTCGACCAGCCCAGCATCATTTGACAGTCGCTATTTTGGTCCCGTTGCTGTCTCCGCCGTGATCGGCAGCGCGCAAGCATTATGGACGTGGGACACGCCATGAATGTGCAGTGGTGTTTGCCAATTCTTGTGCAGTCCCACTGCACGTCGCTTGCCACACAGCCTGCAGCTGCGGTGCTTCATCCGTGCAGACGATCGCAGCCAGCCCGTCGGAGCCGGTCGCGCCAGCGATCGGGAAAGACGGAGGGCAAGATAAAAGGACGCGGCACTTCGTCTCGTCAAAAGGCTTGTCTGCACGTGGGTTGGCGCGGCACGCGCGTCGGGCGGCCGTGTGCCGCGTGCGGCGCGAAATCCCCGCCCGTGTTGGCCTATCAGCGTGCTTCGCCCGCTGGACTTGGCGGTGCCGCGCTGGAGTTCATGCCATGAGCAAGCAGGACGATGACCGTTTCCGCGTCCGCCCCAGCGCACCCAAGAACCGCCAACAGAAGTTCGTCTCGCAGGTTTTGAAGGAGGTCAGCAAGGCTGGCGGCAAGTCGGTGCGCAAGTCGGGAGCGCGGCCTGGCGCACGCCTTGGGCGGGGGCATGTGGCCGCCCGTTTTACCGGCCGCTCTGCGCAGACGGGATCACGGCGCGTGACGATCAAGACCCGGCTGGTGAACCTCAAGCAAGCCGGATCGCGCTCGACCACCACGCATCTGCGCTACATCGAGCGCGAAGGCGTGGGCCACGATGGCGAACCGGGCCAAGCCTATGGATCAACAACGGACAACGCCGATCTGGTCGCCTTCGAGGAACGCGGACGGGAGGACCGGCACCAGTTCCGCTTCATCGTCTCGCCGGAGGACGCCGAGCAACTCGACGACCTGCGCCGCTACACCCGTACCCTGATGGATCGCATGGAAGCCGACCTTGGTACACAGTTGGACTGGGTGGCCGTCGATCACTGGAACACCGACAACCCGCATACCCACGTCGTGCTGCGCGGCAAAGACGACACCGGCAAGGACTTGATCATTTCGCGAGACTACATCGCGCAAGGGATGCGCGAACGAGCCGCCGAACTGGCGACCGAATGGCTGGGGCCGCGCACCGAGATGGAGATCCAGCGGAGTCTGCGGCGGGAGGTCGATCAGGAGCGCTGGACCAATTTGGATCGCACGCTGCAACGTGAAGCGCAAGGCGGGCTGATTCACATGAATCAGCCTGTCAGTGATCCATCACGCAGACAGAAGCGCATGCTATTGATTGGACGGCTGCAACGCTTGCAGCGCATGGGGCTGGCGGATGAGTCATCGCCCGGCGTGTGGGCCATCGACGCCGATGCAGAACAGGTTCTGCGGAGCATGGGCGAACGCGGCGACATCGTGCGCACCATGCAGCGGGCCATGGGCGGCGTGCTGCGTGACCTGGCCGTGTTCGAACCGGGCGAGAACGTCCGCCCGGTGATCGGCCGGGTGGTAGCCAAGGGTATGGCCGACGAGTTATACGACCGCGGCTATCTGGTCATTGATGGCATTGACGGTAAGGCGCACTATGTCGCTTTGAATGCCAAGGCTGAGCTGGGCCACTACCCGGTCGGCGCCGTGGTCGAAACCCATTGTCCAACCGGCAACCGCGCGGCCGATAAGAACATCGCTTCGCTCGCGATCGATGGCTTGTACCGCACTGACCATCACCTGACATTGGCCAAGGTTCGGGCCACGCCAGAGCGCGACCCCAACGAGGTAGTCAATGCCCATGTGCGGCGGTTGGAAGCCTTGCGTCGGTCAGGCATTGTCGAACGTGTGGCCGAGGGCGTCTGGCGGCTGCCAGCAGACCTACCTGAACAAGGCCGGCAATATGATGCGCAAAGGCTGGGGGGCGTGTCAGTGGAACTGCGTTCACACCTACCCATCGAACGACAGACTTGTGTGATCGGTGCGACCTGGCTGGACCAGCAATTGATCAGCGGTGTCCGCAGTATTATTTCGGACACCGGGTTCGGCGGCGAAGTGCAAGATGCGCTACGGCAGCGAGCCGATTTCCTGGTCGATCAGGGACTGGCAAAGCGAAATGGGCAGCGTGTGACTCTGGCGCGCAATCTGTTGGCGACGCTACGTAGGCGCGAGATTGATGCTGCTGCCAAAACCATCGCTTCGGAAACCGGCTTGGCGCACCGGCCTCTGTCAGATAGAGAACATGCGACTGGGGTTTACCGCCGCAACGTGCAACTCGCCAGCGGGCGCTTCGCGATGCTTGATGACGGCATGGGATTCAGCTTGCTGCCGTGGAAACCAGTGATCGAGAAGCGCCTTGGGCAGACTCTGACAGCGGTAATACGTGGTGGCGGTGTGTCTTGGGAATTCGGGCGGCAGCGCGGGCCGTCTGGTGTTTAACAACCATGTGCACTCGCGGAATTCCAGCCTCAGTGAAAACTGAAATCGACTGCGACAACGCGTTCTGCAACAGAATCCTGGCGGTCACACAAGCATGCCGAAAAACGGTGGCAAAGTGACCATTGGATTCGACTTCCCTAGAAGTCGAATCCAATTGGGCCGCTGCCCGTTTCAAAAACACTTTGTTAAGGTGTGGAATGGGGGGTTCATGGTTACAAGACGGCAATTCAGCCGGGAATTCAAAATTGAAGCGGTCGCGCGGGCACTGAGCGCAGCATAGCCGCGAGTCAGGCGCCAAGGACTTGGACGTTCACGAGAACGTATCGCGCACGAGCGGCGCCGCAACCCGCAATAGGCCCGTGCTGATGTGTTCGACTACATCGAGCGATTCTACAACCCGACACGTCGGGCATTCGACACTCGGCCATGTCAGTGCGGTGCTGTTCGAGGAAGCTTCAAAAGCTTAAAGTGCGGTGACCCATCATGATGGCCAAACCAGAACCCCAGCCAAGGTTTACCCCACCCAAAGCACCACCAACGAGGCCAACAGGCAGTAGGCGCCAAAAAAATGCCAGCGGCCCTGTTCCAGCCAGCGCGACAGCCAGCGTAGCGCCACCAACCCCGCCAGAAAGCTCAACGTCATGCCGATCAAGCTCGGGCCAACGAGTTGCATGAGGCCGCCTGCATGCACGGCCATGGCAGCGCCCTGCGCCTGGTAAAGTCGATACGCTTCCTTGACGATCACTGCGGGGGTGAGCACCACCGCCAGCGCGAAGCTGAACTCTTCTGCTCGTCGGCGGCCCACCCCCAAGGCGAGGCCGGTCGAGATGGTGGCGCCCGAACGGGAGAAGCCCCGAAACGGCAGGCACAGGCCCTGCACTGCGCCGATCCATGCCGCACTGCGCAGCGACAGACCATCACTGCCCGTGCGCTCGGGGAAACGTGACGACACGATGATCAGCACGCCGGCTGCGGCCAGCGCGACAGCCATCAGCCTGGCATTGCCGAACAGATGTTCAATTTCAAATCCGGGCGCGTTGCCTGCGACCACGTACTTGATCAGTTGCAGCAGGGCCAGTCCCACTGCGCCAGTCGCTATGGTTGCAACCACTACACGGAGCGCGTTGGCACGAAATGCCTGGGCTGAGCCAAAGTAAGTGGTACGCCAGGAGTTCCAGAAGTAGACGATGACCGCGAACATCGTACCGGTGTGCAGCATCACCAGCAACAGCGTCATCTCGGGCACGGTCGGGTCCAGCCCCATCAACTTCTCGGCCACGATGACGTGAGCCGAACTGGAGACCGGCAAGAGTTCTGCCGCCCCCTGTACGATGGCGAGGATCAGGATCTGCAGCAGGTTCATACGAGGTTCCTAATGGAGATGAGATGAGGGTGGCCGTCGTGGATTGATAGGACGACTCCCACCGGTTCTTTTTATTGCCATGTAAGTCGATCGTTCACAGCATCTAAAATCCTTCTTTGAACTGTATGCATACATGCGTTATTATGCATTTATGCATACAGTTCAGGTAAAACCCCAGGAAATATTCCAGGCGCTCGCCGACCCGACCCGAGTCCGCATCGTCCGGCTGTTGGCCGAGACAGGCGAGGAATCCTGCCTGTGCGAATTGGTGGACAGCCTTCTGGAGCCCCAGTACAAGCTCTCACGCCACGTCAAGGTGCTGCGGCAGGCAGGTTTGTTGTCTGCGGTAAAGGAAGGTCGGTGGGTCTATCACCGGCTGGTTGAGGGCATCCCTTATCTCGACCGCTTGTATGAAGCGCTCCGGCTGCTGCCGGACGTCGATGGGGGCTTTGCTCACGATGTCGAGCGCTTCCGCCAGCGAATGTGCCTGCGGGAAGACGGCCGCTGCCGCATCGGCATCCAGACGCCTGAACTGGCGGCAGGAGGCGAGTAATGGCGTGTTCGTGTTCCGCGTCTTTGTCCGCGCCTGGGGTGTCAATGCCGCCGCCGTGGAAAAATCCGCAGGTCGTGACATCGTCCACTTCCGGGGTTTTGCTCGCGCTGGGCTTTGCCGGGGGCTACCTGGGGCTTCCCCACATCGCCGAGATCATCTTATATGTGGCCGCGGTCATTATTGGTGGTTATTACTTTGGCCGCGAGGCGTTCGAGGAACTGGTTAAAGAGCGCGAGATCGGCATCGAACTGCTGATGTCCGTCGCTGCCCTCGTCGCCGGCGTGATGGGGCAGTGGCTGGAGGCTGCCACGCTGGTGTTTCTTTATTCCATCTCCGAGGCGGCGGAGGGCTACACCGCCGAGCGCACGCGACACGCTGTCCGGGCGCTGATGGATCTGGCGCCGAAGACCGCGCTGGTGCGCCGAGGTGGACAGGAATCGCGCATACCCGTCGAAGCATTGCGAGTGGAAGACGTCTTCATCGTCCTGCCTGGGGAATCGGTTGCCACCGATGGCGACGTCATCGACGGCCATTCTGCGGTCAATCAGGCGCCGGTGACGGGGGAATCGGTTCCCGTCGAGAAATCCCCGGGCGGCAAGGTGTTCGCCGCCAGCATCAATGGGGAAGGCGCGCTGACGGTGCGCGCGACCAAGGCGTTCGCGGACAACACCCTCTCCCGCATCATCCATCTGGTGGAAGCCGCGCAGGCCAGCAAGGGTCGCAGCCAGCGCTTCATCGAGCGCTTCGGCAAGCGCTACAGCCCCGCCGTGCTGGCGGTCGGCGTACTTATCGCCCTCCTGCCGCCGCTCTTCGGCCTGCCCTGGGCGGAATGGCTGACCCGCGCCACCGTTTTCGTCGTGGCCGCGGCGCCCTGCGCCCTGGTGATCTCGATCCCGATTACCCTGGTCGCTGCCCTGGGCACCGCCGGCCGCAACGGCCTGCTCATCAAGGGTGGCGTCCACCTGGAGAACCTGGCCCGGGTGAAGGTCGTGGCGCTCGACAAGACCGGCACCCTCACGATAGGCCGCCCCGAAGTCACGGACGTGCTCGTGTTCTGGGGGCACGAGGAGCGTGATGTGCTGGAGGCCGCCGCAGCCCTTGAATCACGCTCCCAACATCCCCTGGCCCAGGCCATCGTGCGCCGCGCCCAGGCGGCCGGCCTTGAACCGGCGCCCGCCGAGGATTTCCGTTCCCGTACCGGCGCGGGCGCCGAGGGCTTGGTGGGCGGCCGGCAGTTTTACATTGGCAGTCCCAAACTGTTCGCCGACCTGGCTGTTCCGTTTGGCGACGTGATGGATCAGGTTCAACGCCTGCAAAGCCAGGGCAAGACCGTGGTGATGCTCGGGACCGATTCTTCGATCCAGGCCTTGTTCGCCATCAGCGACCCCTTGCGCCCCGAGGCGGCGGATGCCATCGCCGAACTGAAGCGCGCCGGGATCGAGCGGGTGGTCATGCTGACCGGCGACAATCCGCTCGCCGCCGCCGCCATTGCAAAACAGGTGGGGGTCGACGAAGTGCACGCCGAGCTGTCGCCCGAGGACAAGACGCGCAAGGTCGCCGAACTGGAATCCCGCTACGGCAAGGTGCTGATGGTGGGCGACGGGGTGAACGACGCACCCGCGCTCGCCGCCGCCCACGTGGGTGTCGCCATGGGGGCCGCCGGCACCGATGTCGCCCTGGAAACGGCCGATGTGGCGCTCATGAGCGACAACCTCGCGCGCCTGCCCTATCTCATCCGCTTCAGCCGCCGCACCTGGGGCGTAGTGCTGCAAAACCTGGGGCTTTCCGTGGTGGTGATCGGCTCGCTCATCGCCGGGGCGGTGAGCGGTTATTTCACCCTGCCGGTCGCCGTCCTCGCGCACGAGATCAGCGAGTTCGTGGTGATCGCAAGCGGCCTGCGCATGCTCAGGACCTGAACTATTCTTATTTTTTCACAAAGGAGTAAATGCATGAATACCCGGTACGGTTTTGGCAAGACGGTAGCCTCTTCTTTCGACGTGGCAATCGAGAAGGTCATCCAGGAACTGCAAAAGGAAGGCTTCGGCGTGCTCACGGACATCGACGTGGCCGCGACCCTGAAGAAGAAACTCAATCAGGACATGCCGCCCTATCGCATCCTCGGCGCGTGCAATCCGCCGCTGGCACACCGGGCGCTCGTAGCCGAACCCTCGATCGGCCTGCTGCTGCCGTGCAACGTGGTGGTGCGTCAGGATGATGCGGGCGAGGTGCAGGTGGAATTCATGGATCCCAATGCGGTGCTGGATCTGGTGAACAAGCCGGAAATACATCAGTTGGCCAGCGAGGTCAGGCAAAAGCTGGAGCGGGTCATGCAGGCACTGTGACACTCAAGGGGTAAAGACATCATGCAGACAGGCAAAGGGGCTTCGATCCTGGCACTGGGTGCAGCCGTTGCGACTTGCCTGGCTGCCCCGGGTGCGGCATCCGCAGGCGGGCTTGCCTCCAGCGAACGGACGATCCTGGCGGGTGGGATGGGGATGATGGGTGGAATGGGCATGCACCGGAACATGATGCAACGGATGATGGGGGGCGTGCTGCCTCCCGGGATGGACCCCGCCCGCCTGCCCGAGTCCGATTCGTCGGGGGCGCACCTGCTGCAGCAGTTCTGCATGCAATGCCACAACCTGCCGGGCCCGGGCCTGCATACCGCCTCGGAATGGCCCCAGGTGCTGGGCCGGATGAACATGCGCATGCAGATGATGGGAGGGATGATGGGCGTTGCGGCTCCTGATCCGGTGCAATTGGAGATCCTGCTCGGATATTTGCAGAGGCATGCCCAGAAGCCCATCGATGCAGCCGAATTTCCGGACCTGAACACGCGGGCGGGTCAGGCATTCAGCGCGACGTGCGTCCAATGCCACGCGCTGCCGGATCCGAAGCAGCACACTGCCCGGGAGTGGCCGGCGGTGGTCGGCCGGATGCGCAGCAACATGACCGGGATGGGAAAAATCGTCCCGGACGAGACGACGATTAACGAGATCGTCGATTTTTTGCAGCGACACAGCGCGGACCAAAAATAGCGTGTGCGGCGGAACTAAGCCCTGGAGATAGACATGATGGATTGGGAATACGGCATGGGTTGGGGATGGGGGTGGTTCGGCATGATTCTGTTTTGGCTGGTACCGATCCTGCTCGTCGCGGTGGGGCTCAAATACTTCTTCGGGGGCGGTTCCCGTCCGAACCCGGGCGCCCGCGATGAAAGGCAAGGGGCGCTGGAACTACTGGAAGAAAGATATGCTCGGGGAGAAATCGATCGCGAGGAGTTTCTCGAAAAACGCGACGACTTGAAGCGTGGTTAGGTGCCCGTGCTTGCGTGGGCGTTACGCGTCGTTTGGATCACCGAAGGAGAAACAGCATGAAAAAGATCGTGTTGGCAGGACTGACCGTGCTTTCGCTTACGGCCCCTGCGGCTTTTGCGCAGCAAGGCTATTACCCTTGCCAGGGCTATGGGTGCGGCATGATGATGGGACCCGGGATGATGGGCCCGGGAATGATGGGTGGTTATGGTATGGGACCCGGGATGATGGGCGGCTATGGCATGGGTCCCGGAATGATGGGTGGCTATGGCATGGGCCCTGGGATGATGGGGGGCTATGGATATGGAGGTCCCTATTCCGGGGGACCCGACCTGACGAAGGAGCAGGCTGAAAAGATCGACAGGATTCGCGACGATCTCGCCAAAAAAGAAGCGCCCCTGATGCGGCAGCTTTTCGAGGAAAAACGAAAGCTGCAAGACATGTATTCCTCCGGCGCGGACCCGGCCGCGCTCGATCAGGCGTACCGCAAAACCACCGACATCGAGCGTCAGGTCTTCGATGCCCGGGCCGACGCGCAGAAGCGGATGAACGCGGTTCTGACCAAGGAACAGCGGGAAAGGATGCAGCGCATGCAGCGCGGCTACAACCGAGGCTACGCTCCCGGAATGTGGCGTGGCTATGACCCCGACATGATGATGAGCCCGGGAATGATGATGGGCCCCGGGATGTGGGACTGGGATTAACCCGGGAGCCTTTGGGCGGTCCGGCTGTTGAAGGGTTTGGCCCCACCACACCTCGCCGGATCGCGCATCGCTTGCCAAAAACGAGCATGCCATAAGAGTGCCAAGCTATTCCCCTACGCCATGGTGGGCAATCAAGAAAACAGCCACACAAAGAACGCAATCAGATAAGATAAAAACATGCATCCCGCAGCCGCACGCCGACTCCTGTATTTCCTGCTGGTCACCCTGCTGATCAATGCGGGCGGCTGGACGTTCAACCGCGAGGCGGTGGCCGATGCGTTTTTTGCCGGGCAGGAAACCGTCCCGGCGGAGATGATGCAGCCATCCCTGCAAGCGGGCCATGGTCATGGCGAGTCTCCTAAAACCAAGGCGGTATGTACCCACTGGTGCCACGAAGTGGGGCATTTCCTCGGGCTGTTCGGCCAAACGCCAAGCTTGTCCTCGAAGCCCATCGAAGGCTACTCCTACCACAATTCCCGGTTCATTCCCGAACCTGCCCCCGAAGGCCTTTTCCGGCCGCCGCGACTCATCTCCTAGTTTCCAGACGCATTGATTTTTGTGTTGCGAAGACGCCTCCGCCTTCGGCGGGGTGCCGTGTTCGCCTTGGAAAGGAATGAGCATGAGGTTTTCATTTTTGCGCCGCAACGCCCGGAGCGGGTTGCGGCCGGCGTGCCGCGCAGCCGTGGCATCGCTGTTCTGGTTTTTATTGTCCCCCGTCGCGTTTGCAGACCCCGCGGCATTGACCCTGGAGGGTGCGTGGCAGCGCGCCGAGGCGGCCAACCCGGCGCTGCGCGCGGCCCAGGCCGCCGTCCCCGCAGCCGAAGGCGAGCTACGCGATGCGCGCGCGCCGCTGTGGAACAATCCGCAGGTTTCGCTGGAGCGGCGCCGCAAGGAAGTCCCGCAGGTTTCGAATCCCACCCAAGTCAACCGCGAGTGGAACGTAGGGCTCGCCCAGACCTTCGAAATCGCGGGCCAGCAAGGCGACCGGCGGGCCGCAGCCGAGCAATCGCTGGCCGCGACCCGGCAGGCGATTGCGGAAACCCGGCGGCAGGTGCGCGCCGAGGTGGAGAGCCGTTTCGTGCGGGTGCTGAGCCTGCAGTCGCGCATCCAGACCGAGGAGGGAACCCTCAATCTCATCGAGGATGCCGCCAAAGCCGTCGGCAAGCGGGTCGCAGCGGGAGAGGACAGCCGGCTCGACGGCAACCTCGCCCGCGTGGAAGCGGAACGGGCGCGCAACCAGGTGGCGCTGCTGCGCGAGCAACTCGTCCAGGCGCGCGCGGAGCTGGCCGCTTTGCTGCAACTGCCACCCAATGAGCTGCCGCAGGTGCAGGGCGCCCTTGATCCGGCCGCCGTCCCCTACTCCCTGGACGACCTGCTGAACGCTGCCGCAGGCCGGCCCGTCCTCCAGGCGCTAGGCCATCGGGAACAGGCGGCGAAAAGCCGCCTGGATCTTGAGCGCGCGGCACGCTACCCGGACGTCACGGTTGGACTCAGCACCGGGCGCGAGGGGCCGTTCGATGCCCGCGAAAAAATCGTCGGCCTGAGTGCTGCCTTGCCGCTTCCCCTGTTCCGCCAGAACGCGGGCGGCATCGGGCGGGCGATCACGGAACTCACCCAGACGCAGATCGAGCGCGAGGCCACGGGCCGCGACGTGCGCGCCCAGGTGGTGGCCCTGTGGGAACGATTCACCAATCTTGAAGCGCGGGTGAAGCGGCTCAAGGAATCGGTGCTGCCCAGCCTGGAAGAAAACCGGCGTCTCTCCGCCATTTCCTTCCGCGCGGGCGAAATCGGCCTGCTGCAACTGCTGCTGGTCAACCGCCAGGTGCTGGACGGGCAGCGCGACCTGCTCGACGCCCGCACCGACTTGCGCCTGACCCAAGTGGCGCTGGAGGCGGCGGCGGGCTGGCAGTCCGCGCCCGCCATGCGCTGAACAAGACATTCAAAAATTCAGGAACTCATGACATGGAAAACTCACACAGCCAACAAAGGCGCGGCCTGAAACAACTGGCATCGCTGCTCCTGGCCGGCAGCTTGACTGCAACCCTGCTTGCGGGGTGCGGCGACAAACCGGCACCGGAAAAAGACGTCCCCGGAAAAACGGAACCCGCAAACCAGGGCGCGCAAGAATCCCCGTCAGAAAAACCGGGAGAAAAATCCGCCGGGAAACTGCTCGATCTGAGTGACGCGGAGATCCATCAAGCGGGCATCAAGGTACAAAAACTGGAACTTCAGGAAAAAGCCGACCAGATCGTGGTCACCGCCACCATCCAGGCCAACCAGGACAGGCTTGCTCGTGTCGCCCCACGGGTGCCGGGCCGCATCGTCAAGGTGAATGCCAGCCTGGGCAACCGGGTGAAAGCGGGCCAGGCACTGGCGATGCTCGACAGCATCGATTTGGGCGAGGCGCGATCGGCCTATCTGCAGGCGGCGAGCGAGGCGGCGGTGGCGCAGGCCGGCTTCGCGCGCGCCCAGCGGCTGAATGCCGACAGCATCATCCCCGAGAAGGACTATCTGCGCGCCCGCGCCGAGCACGAAAAAGCCGGGGCTGCGTTGCGTGCCGCCGCCGACAGGCTGCGCATGATGGGCGTCAACCCGGAAAACCTCTCCGGTTCCGTCTTCCCGCTTACCGCGCCTTTCGCCGGCACGGTCATCGAGAAGAAAGCGGTACTCGGCGAACTCGCCCCGCCCGACCAGTCGCTGTTTACCGTGGCCGACCTTTCCACGCTGTGGATCGAGGCCGACCTGTTCGAGAAAGACCTGGCCAAGGTCAGGCCGGGCATGCAGGCGAGCGTCACCGTATCGGCCTATCCGGGCGAGGTCTTCAAAGGCCGCCTCACCTATATCAGCAGCGTGGTGGACAAGGACAGCCGCACCGTGAAGGCACGGGTGGAGGTACCGAACCTTGACGGCCGCCTCAAGCCGGAAATGTTCGCGACGGCCGCGATCCAGACCGGGTCGGGCGCGAAGGCGCTGCTGCTGCCGGAGGACGCTGTATTGCTCGTGCAAGGCCAACCAACCGTATTCGTGGCCGAGAAAAATGGCTTCGCCTTCTCGCCGCGCGCAGTGGAAGTTGGCGAGCGCATCCAGGGCCGGATCGTAATCAGGTCCGGTGTCGCGGCTGGCGAGTCGGTCGTGACCAGCGGCGCCTACGCGCTCAAAGCCCGTCTGCTCAAGTCGCAAATCGGCGACGCGGATTGAGGGGGCGGCCATGTTGAATAAAATTGTCGATCTCTCCCTGCGCTACAAGGTGCTGGTGCTGGTGGCCTTTCTGCTGGTGGTGATGCTGGGCGTGAAGGCCTGGCGCGAGGTGCCGGTGGACGCCTTTCCCGACGTGACGCCGGTGCAGGTGAACATCTACACCGAGGCGCCGGGGCTGGCGGCCGAGGATGTGGAGAAGCTGCTCACCTTTCCGGTGGAAGGCGTGATGGCCGGTCTGCCGGGGGTGGAGGAAATCCGCTCGGTGTCGCTGTTCGGGTTGTCCTATGTCAGCGTCTATTTCAAGGATGACGTGGACATCTATTTCGCCCGCCGCCTGGTGAGCGAAAAACTGCAGGAAGCCAAGGGCCGCATCCCGGAGGGCTATGGCGAACCGGTGCTGGGCGCCAACAGTTCCGGCCTAGGCCAGGTGTTCTGGTATACCGTCGAATCGGCCGACAAGAAACTTTCCGGGATGGACCTGCGCACCCTGCAGGACTGGAGCGTGCGGCTGGTGCTGCGCACCGCGCCCGGGGTGGACGACGTGACGTCCTGGGGCGGCGACGAGAAGCAGTACCAGGTACTGATCGATCCGCGGCGGCTGATCAAGTATGGGCTGACCTTCAAGGAAGTGATGGAGGCGTTGACCGCCAACAACCGCCAGGTGGGCGGGCAATACGTCGATCTGGGACGGGAGCAGTATCTGGTGCGCGGACTGGGTCTGGTAGCCAACACCCAAGACATCGGCAGCATCGTCGTTGCCGAAAGGGAAGGCACGCCCGTCTACGTGCGCGACGTGGCCGAGGTCAAGGAGGCGCCTTCATTGCGGAGTGGCGCGGTCACCAAGGATGGAGGCGAGGTCGTGCTCGGCATGGCCTTGCAGCGCATCGGCGAGAACGCCAAGAACGTGGTGGACGCCGTCAAGGAGAAGCTGAAGACGGTACAGCAGGCTTTGCCCAAGGGCGTGACGATCAATCCGATCTACGACCGCACTGAACTGGTGGAGAAGGCGGTCAAGACCGCCGAGAGCGCCCTCGTCGAAGGCTCCATCCTGGTGGCGATCATCCTGTTCCTGTTCCTGGGCGAGGTGCGCTCGGCGATCGTGGTGATTCTTGCGCTGCCGCTGGCCATGCTGATCAGCTTCATCCTGATGCAGCAATGGGGGCTGTCGGCCAACCTGATGTCGCTCGCCGGCCTGGCGGTGGGCATCGGCATGATGGTGGACGGCGCCGTGGTGATGGTGGAGAACGGCTTCCGTCTGCTCTCCCACAAGGTCGGGCAGACAGTCAACAAGACCCACGTGATCCTGGAAGCAGCGCGCGAGGTGATCAATCCGACCGCGTTCGCGATCCTCATCATCATCGTGGTGTTCCTGCCGCTGTTTTCCCTCACCGGGCTGGAGGGCAAGCTGTTCAAACCGATGGCGCTCACCATCACCTTCGCCATGATCGGCTCGCTGGTGCTCACCATGACTTTGGTGCCTGTTCTCAGTTCGCTCATCCTCAAGCCCAAGGAGGAGAAGGACACCTTCGTGGTGAAGTGGGCGAAGAGGCTTTACCTTCCGCTGCTGGACTGGGCGCTGGAGAATAAGCGCAAGGTCATCGGCGGCGCGGCAGCCCTGTTGATCGGAACGTTCGCGCTGTTTCCCTTCCTCGGCAAGGAGTTCATGCCGACCCTGCAGGAAGGCGGCATCATGTTCCGCGTCACCAGTATCCCGTCCACCTCCCTGGACGAGTCGATCCGCATCTCCGAAGGTATCGAAACCGCGCTCAAGCGTTTCCCGGAGGTGAAATCGGCCGTCGCCATGATCGGGCGCGCGGAGAAAGGCGAAACTGCCGACGTCAACTACATGGAAATCCTGGTCGACCTCAAGCCGCGCGAGCAGTGGCCGCAGGCGATTTCCTTTCCCGAGTTGACGCAGGAGATGCAGGCAGCGCTGGAGAAGCGGGTGCCGACCGCCGTCATCGCCGCCACGCAGCCGATCCAGATGCGCGTCGAGGAGCTGATTTCCGGGGTACGCGCCACGCTGGCCCTGAAGCTCTACGGCGAGGATCTGGCCACGCTGGATCGCCTGTCGGCCGAGCTCAAGTCCACCCTGGAGAAAGTACCCGGCGTGGCCGATCTTTCCCTGGAGGCCAACAAGGGCAAGCCGCAGATGGTGGTGAAGGTCAACCGCGAAGCGGCGGCGCGCCTGGGGCTCAACGCCGACGACATCCTTGAGGTGGTGCAGGCCGGCATTGGCGGCAAGGCCGTCTCCACCCTGATCGACGGCGTCAAGCGCTTCGACATCCAGGTCTGGCTCGCGCCCGATTTCCGCAACAGCGTGGAAGCCATCGGCAACATCCCGATCCGCACCCGCGCGGGCGCGCTGGTGCCGTTGTCCGCAGTGGCCACAGTGGAACTGGACGAGGGCTATTCCTTCGTGCGGCGCGAGCAGTTGCAACGCTATGCCGTGATCCAGATGGACGTCAAAGGACGCGACGTGGACAGCTTCGTGAAGGAGGCGCAGGCGCGCATCCAACGCGAAGTGAAGATGCCCGCTGGCTACTGGGTCGAGTGGGGCGGTGCCTTCGAGAACCAGCAGCGCGCCATGGCCAAACTGGCCGTGATCGTGCCGCTCACCATCGGGCTGATCTTCATCCTGCTCTACACGGCGTTCAACTCGCTCACTTACGCGACCCTGATCATCGCCAACGTGCCGTTCGCCACCATCGGCGGCGTGATCGGGCTGTTCGTCACCGGGCAGTATCTGTCGGTGCCCTCGGCGATCGGCTTCATCGCGGTGTTCGGGGTAGCGATGCTCAATGGGATAGTTTTGGTGTCCTTCCTCAACGACCAGCGGCGGCAAGGGCTCTCAATCAGGGAGGCAGTCAAGCAAGGCGCTGCGCTGCGACTGCGGCCGGTGCTGATGACGGCATCCATCGCCATCTTCGGCCTGGTGCCGATGCTGCTGTCCAGCGGCGTCGGCGCCGAAACCCAGCGGCCGCTGGCGACGGTGGTGGTGGGCGGGCTGTTCACCTCCACAGCACTGACCCTACTGCTGCTGCCGTTGATGTACGAGTGGGTGGAACAACGCCGCGAACGCAAACAAGCGAAGTAAACCGGTAGCGTGCGGCCTCTTTAGGCCGCACGCAATCATCAGACAGGAGAAAACGCATGAAAGAAATCAAGGCTTACATCCACAACCACCGTATTGGCGACGTGATCCGCGCCCTCAAGGACTCGGGGCAATGCAATGCGAACGCCGGCTGCCGCAATCTCACCGTCGTCCCCGTGCAGAGCCTGCTAAAGGCGGTAGACGCGAGGGAGCAGCACTACTCCATCGAACTGGCCGAAGAGGTCATTCACGAATCCAAGCTGGAACTGGTCTGTGAAGACCATCAGGTGGACGAACTCGTGGGCATCATCGCGCGCACCGCCCGCACCGGTCAGGCCGATCCAGGGTGGATATTCGTGACCGACGTTGTCAGGGCAATCCCTGTCGGGGCAATGTAACGAGCAAACTGGTTTCAGGTCATGGCCTGTGCCCACGTCCTGAAGCTGGTAAACGAAATCGGATTTTTATCTCAGTCAACTATTGAAGGAGTAAATCATGGGATTCCTTGAACGCATGTTCGGCAATTTGATGCGGGGTGGATTCGGCGGCCACCACGGCGGCTACCGAGGCGGCCATCACGGCGGTTCCAGGCATGGGGGCTTTGGGGGTAATCCAGGCTATCCGCAAGACAGCAGCCCGGCAATCACCTGCCTCAAGTGCGGCAGCGCCAATGCGCGCGATGCGCGCTTCTGCCGGCAATGCGGCGCTTCCCTGGCGGCCGCCAACTGTTCCGGTTGCGGCGCGGAATTGACAGCGGGCGCGCAGTTTTGCGGCCAATGCGGCAAACCCCGGCAGTAACGCAGCACATATCCCGCTGTGATCGTTTGATTCTTGAGGAGCGGCAACATGGCCGAAAAACTTGAACTGGAGCTGTCCTTGGTCTTGCCGGAAATCCCCGATGAGCGCGACGCCTGCGTGGGGCGGCTGACCAATTTACTGCAAGCCGAGGGCCTGGAAAAAGTACACCTGGTTCACGAAGACGGCGGCGCTCGCCTGTGCCTGCACTACGACCCGCAGCGTTTCAGCGTGAGCCGGGTGCGCGAACTGGCGCAGGCGGCCGGGGCGAAAATCGGCAACCGCTTCCGTCATGAGAGCCTGCGCATCGACGGCATGGACTGCCCCACCTGCGCCGTCGTGATCGAGCATGCCCTGCAACGCACGGACGGCGTGCTGGAGGCCTCGGTGAGCTACGCCGCCGAGCGTTTGCGCCTGGAGTATGACGGCGAAAAAATCAAGCGCCCGGCGATCGTCCAGCGCATCCAGGCGCTCGGTTATGCCGTGCTGGAAGAAGGCCGCGAGGCCGGCTGGTTCGCGGAGCATCGCGAGCTTATTTTCAGCGGCGTCGCCGGCCTGCTGTTGCTGGCCGGCTGGCTCGCGGGCCTCGCCGGCGCGCCGCACACGCTCTCGCTCGGACTGTTGCTGGGCGCCTACGCGGCGGGCGGTTTCTACACCCTGCGCGACGCCTGGCAGAGTGTGAAGAGCCGCAGCTTCGATATCGACACCTTGATGATCGTCGCGGCGGCCGGGGCGGCGGCTCTCGGCGCCTGGGAGGAAGGCGCGCTGCTGCTGTTCCTGTTCAGCCTGGGTCATGCGCTGGAACACATGGCCATGGACCGGGCCCGCAAGGCCATCGAAGCGCTGGCGGAACTGGCGCCCAAGACCGCGCTGGTGCAACGGGACGGCGCGGAGGTCGAAGTGCGGGTGGAAGATCTGCTGCGCGGCGACCGGGTGGTCGTGAAGCCCGGCAGCCGCATTCCCGCCGACGGCCAGGTGGCCTTCGGCAATTCGGCGGTGGACCAGGCTCCGGTCACCGGCGAATCCATGCCGGTGGACAAGCAGCCGGGCGACAAGGTGTTCGCCGGCACGGTCAACGGCGAAGGCGCGCTTATCGTCGAGGTCACCAAACTGGCGCGGGAGAGCACGCTTTCACGCATGGTGGAGATGGTGGCCGAGGCGCAGACGCAGAAATCGCCCACCCAGCGTTTCACCGACCGCTTCGAGCGGGTCTTCGTGCCCGTGGTGCTGCTGGGCGCCGCGCTGCTCATCGTGCTGCCGCCGCTGTTCGGCTTCCCCTTCGCCGAATCCTTCTACCGCGCCATGGCGGTGCTGGTGGCGGCGTCCCCCTGCGCGCTCGCCATCGCGACGCCGTCGGCGGTGCTGTCCGGCATCGCGCGCGCCGCGCGCGGCGGCGTGCTGATCAAGGGCGGCGCGCATCTGGAAAATCTCGGCGTGCTCACCGCGATAGCTTTCGACAAGACCGGCACCCTGACCGTCGGCAAGCCTGAAGTGACCGACGTGGTTGCCGTCAGCGGAGACGAGGCACGGCTGCTGACCTTGGCCGCCGCCGTGGAAAGCCGCAGCGCCCACCCGCTGGCACAGGCGGTGGTGATGGAGGCGAAGCGGCGCGGGTTGAGCTGGAGCGAGGCCGGCGAAGTCGAAGCCGTGACCGGAAAAGGATTGCGCGCCGAATTCGATGGACAAAAAATCGCCATCGGCAACGCCAGGCTGTTCGACGGCGAAGCCGTCCCCGAGGCGATTCAACGGCACACGGAACGCCTCCAGAACGAAGGCAAGACCCTCATGCTGATCCAGGCGAACGGGCAGTTCCTCGGCGTACTGGCTCTGGCAGACACCCCGCGCGAGGGCGTGAAGCAGGTTCTGGAAGGGCTACGCCGGATCGGCATCCGCAAAACCATCATGCTCACCGGCGACAACGAGCGCGTGGGCCGCAACATCGCCGACGCGATCGGTCTGGACGAGGTGCAGGCGGGCCTGTTGCCGGAAGACAAGGTCAAGGCCATGGAAGCGCTCGGAGAGCGCTACGGGCAGGTAGCCATGGTAGGCGACGGGGTCAACGACGCCCCCGCCATGGCGCGCGCCACCGTGGGCATCGCCATGGGCGGCGCGGGAACGGACGTGGCGCTGGAAACCGCGGACGTGGCGCTGATGGCCGACGATTTGAGCAAGCTGCCCTTCGCCGTGGCCCTGAGCCGTGCATCGCGGCGCATTATCTGGCAGAACCTGTTCGTCTCGCTGGGCGTGGTGGTGCTGCTTATCCCCGCCACCCTGTTCGGCTGGGCGGGGATCGGGCTGGCGGTGCTGATACACGAGGGGTCGACCGTGGTGGTGGTGATCAACGCGTTACGTCTGTTGGGCTATCGGGCGAACGGGAAAGATCCTCGGCATCCCGGAGATGCACTATCAGAAAAATTTGACACCCAAGAACAACTTGACAATAAAATGCCATCGTCTTCTCAACGAATGTACTAAAAACAAAGAAGCGTGGAATTGGGACTCCTGCCGCGAAAGCTTCTCTCCATACTGACCATTCTGATGCTGCTGACAAGCAGTATTGGGGGCGCGCTCATCCAGTATGAAGACCCTGATACTTGGCCGGGGGTTGTTTTACATTCGCCAGAGGTCACAACTCCAATCTCAATTGTGGTAACGCACGACGATGGCAACCGAACCCGGCTCTGCAATCATGGCTGCCATGTTGCAAACGACCTATTGGCGCACCTGAATTCCTTTTCGGCTCTATCGGCCATCGTCTCCTTTTCAATCCGCATATCCGGTTTTCTGGTCACCCCCGCGTCGCCCATGCTGGGCGAAACCCTGTTCAGACCACCCCGCTGATTTCTCCCGTACCCTTCCCTCATCGCACCACCTGGGGGAGACAAATGCATACAAAGGCTCATGGCAGCATGCCGCGTGCCGATAACTAAAATATGCCCATAAAAATTTGCGGGGGAGAAAACTCATGCCGATCTGCCATACGGTCAAGCCGTCAGTCCGCGTGCTGGCCGTTGCCTTGGTACTTTGCGCCGCGCCACTGAACACCTATGCAGAATCCCGGTCCGAGTGGCTGTTCTTTCCCGCCGTCACCGCGGTTCACCGGACGGGATTGCCGCAGGGGGACGAGCTAGAGCGCAATCACATCGAACCCGTGCTGGATGTGCTCGGCACCGGCGGCCTCAGTTCCATGACCTGGCTCGCCGAGATATTCGTTTCCGAACACGAGCAAGAACTGGCCCGCCTGAACGTGGGGTGGCGACTCAATCCCCAAAATACCCTGTCGATCGGAAAATTCCATAATCTGCAAGGTTACTGGAACACCCAGTTCAACCATGGCGCCTACCTGCAAACGGCCATCGACAAACCCGGCGTAGTGGACGATTCCGCCCCGCTGCCGCTGCACTATGTGGGCGCGCAGATGGAAGGCAAGCTCGTCCAATGGGGAGAGGGCCTGCTCAACTATTCCCTCGGCATCGGCAAGGGGGCGGTCATGAAAAACGGGCTGGTATCCCCCGACATCGTGGGGGCCGGCAAGCTCGGCGATCTCTCGCTGGGTCTTCGCCTGTCCTACACGCCGGACGAGACATCGCCCACCCAGGCCGGCGTCTTCTTCGCGCGCAACAAGATACCCGTAGAGAACAGCAATTGGACCGGCATCACACAGGACGTCGGAGGGTTATTCGCCAATTGGGAATCCGATCCGTTCCGCGTCATTGCTGAACTGTACGTCTTTTCCAACAAGTTGGAGGGCAGCGGCGCAATGGCTTCCGGCAACTTCCTGTACGGCTATGTGCAGGGCGAATACCGATTTTCGCCACGCAGCACCGCCCTAATACGGATGGAGGAAACCGGCGGCACGAATAACGATCCCTTGCTTGCACTGATACCAGACTTCGAGCTGAACAAGCAGTTGATCGGCCTGCGCTATGACGTGACCTGGAACCAGGCAGTAAAAATCGAAGCCAGCCATGTGGAAAGGCTGGATACCAGCTACCGCCAGGTGCAGATTCAGTGGAGTGCAGTATTCCCATGACAAGAAGAAGATTCATCGCGGCGCTATTTTGCAGCTTGGCGACTACGTGGCTGCCCGGCGTAGGCGCCGTTTGGGCGAACGGCATGCGCAAGATGGTGCTGGTCGCCGCTCGCGGCTCGGACCTCGGCCGTTTGTCGCCGGGCGACACCCGCAAGCTGTTCCTGGGCGTGCCGGTTGCCGCTACGCCGTCCAATGACCCCATGCATCCTCTGCGTAACGCCAGCGATCCTGTGCTGGAGGAAGCGTTTTTGCAGAAGGTTGTTTTCATGTCGCGCGATGCTTACGAGCGCGCCCTGCTCATTCGGGCCATGCGCGGCGGCGGTAGCCGCCCGGCGCGCTTCGATTCGGAAACGGCGCTGGTCGACGCTCTGCTGGCCGACAAGTCCGCCGTGACCTATATGTGGGCCGACCGGGCCGCCGCGTGGCCCAATCTCAAGGTCGTGGCCGAGCTATGGCAGGAAAACTGATCACCCGTTTTTTGCGCAGCATGCCGGGCCGGATGATCACCGGCATGCTGCTGATGAATTTCGTGATCGGCGCCATCCTGATCGCGGGCGTCATGCATTTCGTCAAGCGCGACTACCAGGAGCAGTTCATCAACCATGTGCGCGGTCAGGCGCAAATCCTGTCCAACCTGGTGGGACAGGATACCCGGCAAGACCGGGTTGCCGCCCTGCTGGCCGACGTCCAGTTGTCCGGCGAAGTGACATACGCGCGCTTCGACCCGACAGGCGCCGCGGATCCTGCGTTCAGGGAAGACCTGTCCTTCGGCGAGCATGGCGACAACAACTACTGTCTGGCCGTACCGGTCACCGCCCAGAACGGCGAAACGCACGGCATCCTCCGCCTGTGTTACGACGAATCCTTCCTGGGCGAGAAAATTCGCAGTTTGTATCATTTCGGCTTCGCCATCGGATTTATCTACCTTTGGCTGCTGTTGCTGATGTCCGCTGCGCTGGCCATGCGCCTGACCCGGCCGCTCACCGAATTGCGGCACGCTTCCCGCGAAATCGCCGGCGGCGACATGCGCCGCACCCTGAGCATCGATACCAATCTCGATGAGGTCAGCGATCTGGCCAGGGACCTGGAGTTCATGCGAAGCGAGATCGTAAAACGCGGCGAGGAAGCGGCGGCGCATGAATCCCGCCACCGCGCGGTGCTGGAGAATCTGGCGGAGGGCGTGGTCATCATCAACCAGAATTGCCAGATCGAGGCCCTCAACGCCTCCGCGCAGCGCATGTTCGGCTACGACGCCAGCGAGGCGGCGGGCATGCCCTTCTATCATCTGGTGGAAGACGAGTCCGGCCTACGTGAATCCTGCGCCCGGCTCCTCGACGGCGACGTGCTTTCATTCGCTGCCCGCAGAAAGAATGGCGAATCTTTCCCCATGCTGTTGTCCGTCAGCGCCTTCCGGGATGGCGAGCAGCAGCTCATGGCCGCGGTGACGCAGGACATCAGCGAGCGCAAGACGTACGAGGAGCAGCTGACGCAGATGGCCTATTACGACATGCTCACCGGCCTGCCCAACCGCCGCCTGTTCATCGACCGGCTGACCCAGGCCGTGGCCCAGGCGCAGCGCCATCCGAAACTGCTGGCGCTGATGTTCCTCGACCTCGACCGTTTCAAGAACGTCAATGACACCCTTGGCCATGAAACCGGCGACGAATTGCTGCGCCTGGTCGCCGAACGCCTGCGCGGTGTGGTGCGCAGATGCGATACGGTAGCCCGGCTGGGCGGCGACGAATTCACCATCCTGCTCGACGATGTCGCCCATGTCCGCGATGCGGAAATGGTGGCCGACAAGATCATCGAACTGTTTGCCCAGCCGTTCCACCTCGGCGAACACGAGCTATTCTCCTCGGCCAGCATCGGCATCACGGTGTTTCCCCTCGACGCGGACGATACGGACACCCTGCTGAAGAACGCCGATGCCGCCATGTATAACGCCAAGCATCATGGGCGTGGCGTTTACCGGCTCTACGCGCCGGAAATGAACACCGCCCTGGCCGAGCGTGTCAGCATGGAAGGCGCATTGCGCAAGGCCATCAACCAGGAAAATCTGCGCCTGCATTACCAGCCGCAAATCCTGTTGCAATACCAGCCGCAAATCGGACAGATCAGCGGAGAAATCGTCGGCATGGAAGCGCTGGTGCGCTGGCAGCATCCCGAACTCGGGCTGATCATGCCCGACCGCTTCATTCCTTTGGCAGAGGACAGCGAGCTGATCGTCCCGCTCGGCGAATGGGTGCTCCGCCATGCCTGCGAACAAGCGCGTACCTGGCAGGATGCAGGGCTGCCGCCCATCAGGGTTGCGGTCAACCTCTCACCGCGCCAACTCCAGTACCCCCACCTGCTCAAGCAGGTCAGCCAGGCCCTGGAACGCAGCGGCCTGGATCCGTCCTGCCTGGAACTGGAAATTACCGAAAGCATGATTCTGGAGCATACCGACGCTGTGATCGGCACCTTGCGTGCCCTGCGGGAAATGGGCATCACCATCGCCATCGACGATTTCGGTACCGGCCATTCCTCCTTGTCCGCCCTGCAGCGTCTTCCGGTGGATGTGGTGAAGATCGACCGCTCGTTCGTGCGCGACGTCATCACCGATGCCAACGACGCATCCATCGTGGCGGCAGTGATCGACATGGGGCAGAAAATGGGCCTGAAGGTCATCGCCGAGGGCGTGGAAACGGAAGAACAGATGAAGCTCCTTCAATCCATGAAGTGCGATTTCATGCAGGGCTACTACTTCAGCAAGCCGCTGCCCTCCGCCGAATTCGAGACGCTGCTGACGCGCGAAATAGCTGCGCGCAGCCCCTTGCGGATGGAATAGATGGTGGACGCAATGAAACGCCGGCGGAATTCCCAATTGCCCGTATGGCTACTTGTCTGCGTCATGCTCGCCATGGTGGGTGCGCTGCTGGCCTGGGATGCCGATGCCCGTTACGAGGAATTCCGGCGCAAGCAGGAAAGCCTCATGCGCAGTTCGGTGAGCGGTACCGCTGGCGAGATCGGCACTTATCTGACCGAGCTGCGCCGCTCGGTACACCTGTTCGCCAATAGCGAAAAGGAGCTACTGGACAAGCTGCGTTCCCATCCGGAGGGCTTGATCCTGCACGATCAGTTGAACCAGCGTGTGCGGTTTAACTTTCCCGAGGCGTTCGCCTTCACCCTCGCCAACCGCAGCGGTAATCCGCTGCTGGAGGACTTTGATGGGCTGGTAGGCGAAGTCTGCCAGCGCGACATCAGGCAGTTCGCGGCCGACCGGGCACACAGCGAGGTCTACGTCCATCCCCATCCGGACGTTTACCACTTCGATGTCATGGTGGACTGGGAAAAGAGCGGCGTTGCCCAGGGCATATTCTTCGTCAGCTTCCCTGCCGATCTGCTGGCACGCGCTCTGCGCCACGGCCAGATTCCCGGCCATCGCCTGCTGCTGCTGCACAAAAAGATTCCCGGCCTGATCGAGATCACGGATATTGGTCCGCGCATCCTGCTCAAGCGAGATTTCAAACTCAGCGCCGAAGAAATGCGGCGCATCGGCTACAGCTTGCCGGTGGCCGGAACCGCCTGGAACCTGGTCGATCTGCCGGAGGCCGGCCTGTTCGAGAATGCGCGCCGCGGCATAATACGCGAGGCCTTGCTTGTCATGGCGCTCTTCCTCATGGCGACCGCCGTGATGATGGGGCTGTTGCACCTCTCCCGGAAAAAGAACCGGGAACTTGGCTATCTGTACCGCCACGACCCAGTCACCGGCCTGCCCAACCGCTATTTCCTGCTGGAGCACATGCAGACGCTCATCAACCGGGCAAAGCGGCGCCCGTTGACCTTTTCGCTGCTGTTCCTGGATATCGGGGACGCCAAGAGCCCCGACGGCGGTTTCTTCGACCGGCCCGATCTGGCGCAAGTCTTGCAAAGCGCCGCAGCCCGTATCCAGGCTGTGCTAGGCAAACACGACACGCTGGTGCGGCTCACCGGCAGCGAATTCGCCGTATTGTCCGAGGATGTCTCGGGCGAGCAGGCTAAGCGTCTGGCGGAAAACATTGAAGCTGCCCTGCGCCAGCCGCTGGAGGTCCCGGATGGCAGCGTGACTTGCATTCCCAGCGCGGGCTTCGCGGTCTACCCGATGCACGGCAAGGATTTCGAAGGGCTGGTCCAGGTAGCCAACCTCGCCATGCACGCGGCCAAGCGCAGATCGGCTGATGCGGCACCACGGGAAGCGCATGGTAATCGATCAATTTGAAATTACGCCCATCAAAGGAGAAAGATGAATGTCTGCACTTCGGATAGTTAGAACGGTCGCCGGTTCCTTTGTACTGCTGTCACTCGCACTGGGCATGCATGGCAGCCCAGTTTTCATGGACGAGAACTGGCTATGGCTCGCCGCTTTCACGGGTTTCAATCTGTTCCAGAGCGGCTTTACCAATATCTGTCCGCTGGAAATAGTGTTAAAGATCGCCGACATCAAATGAAGCAGGGGAAACTCGTTAGCCTCGGAGGACACGTAATTCACTGAGGAAAGCCAGGGGCATTGGCCGTTACGTTAAACCATTGATGACCAACCCACTCAGGAGAGCGTTTGGGCAACGCTAGGGCAAAACGGCCATGACCCGTTGAGAGGTGATTTACCCGAAAAACATAAAGCTCATTCAGGGTTCACCAGATAAAAAACTGGGTACCCCAGGCGGCAAGCGGAAAAGCTGCGGCCACCAATATTCCCAATGCGCCCGAGGCGCCGTTACGTTTCGCCAGACGCCATGCAAGATTCGCACTCCAGATGGCGGCGAGCGCCAGCAGCGCTATGCGTGCGTCATTGGCCCAAGGCAGGATCACCCTTTCGCCAGCCAGTTGGGAGGTTGTAAGCTGGCTCAGGCCTACGAAAACACTGGTTCCGGCGAAGGGAATAAGAGTTTGGGACAGCCGCTGCCAAGGCAATCCCGTCAGCATGCCGGCCAGCTTGAGCCAGCCCCACACCCAGCCGCCGACGACGAGCGTTTCGGCGGCGATATAGGCGAGCAATAGCCCGCCATCCAGCCAGGTGAAGACGTCGTTCGCTTCCGGATAATAGGTGAACAGCCACCAGTGTCCTGCCTCGTTGAGCGGCCACCAGACCTCGTGATCTACCAGCCACCCTGCCGCAGCCTGTTTCGCGGCCACCAGCCAGGGAGAAGCGCTCCACTGGAAGGCCCCGAGCGCCACGCCCAGCATGCCGAAGACCAGCAGGCGCGCAGGCCAATCGTTCATTTCCCCAGCCTTGTTTTCGGGGGCGCCGGGATGGCCGAGTATTTCGGCATTGGGCGAACGCAGGGCGAGTTGCACCGCATTCCGTTCTCCGGCGCAGCGGCCGCACGCATGGCAGGCCGAGGCGCTTTCCATGCGCCGGATGTTGATCAACGGGGCGCAGTTGATAACGTGCTGGCGGCTGGTGCGATGGCCGGCAGGCGCCGCGTCCCAGGCCGTTTGATCGACCTTGAAGTGGACGGGCGCGATCTTTGCCAGCAGGCCGAACACGCCGGAAACGGGGCACAGGTGCTTGCACCAGACCCGTTTTTCGCGCCCCCAGATCAGCCCCACGGCAATGGCCCCGACGGTCGAACCGCCGAGGATGAGCAGGGCGGGCTTCGGGTATTCGTAAACGCTGGTCATTTGCCCGAACACGGTGGTCATGACGAAAGCCACGAACGGCCAGCCGCCCCACTTCATCCAGCGCGGAATGCCGCGCCCCAGGCCGAACCGGGAAACCCATTCGGTGAGCGCACCCTCCGGGCACAGCACCCCGCACCACATCCGACCCAGTGCCATGATGGACAATATGACGAAGGGCCACCAGATGCCCCAGAACATGAACTGGGCAAAGCGGGTGAGATTGTTCCAGATATGGGCCTGGTCGGGCGGCAAGGGCAGAAAAGCCGGCACGGCCACCAGCACAAGGTAGCCCAGCACCACGAACCATTGCGCTGCGACGATGGCGTTGCGGTAGCGTCGCATGGCGAGCCCCAGGCGGGCGAGCCAGCCTGTGTTCGAACCCGTAGCCATGATACGCCCTGTCGCTGTATTCATGCCTTGCGCCTCATCGGTTTCAATTTGAGTAGCACGCCAAGGGCAAGTGCCCAGTAGGCCGTGAGCAATGCGTAGGCCATGCCCGATGGCGCCGCCCGGTAACCGGTGAAGGCGGCCACGAGCCCGCCTGTCCGCGTGCTGTCGTCCAGCAGGAATGCCGTGTTCCACAGCGGGTCGGCCAGCGGCGGCAGGGCTTCCAGACCGACGAGTTTTTCCGTGCCGTCCACCAGCAGCGCCCCGCCCAGCAGCAGGAGCATCACTTCCGTGACGCGGAAAAAGGCGCGCCACGAAACAAACCGGCTGCCGCGGGAAAGCAGCCAATAGGCGGCCAGGGCGAGCAGGAAGCCGGTCGCGCTGCCCAGGGCAATGTCGGCATTCGCGCTGCCCTTGACCGCGCCGTAGAGGAACACCACCGTCTCCGCGCCTTCGCGTCCCACCGCCACCGCAGCCAGGACCGCAATGCCCAGCCAGTTGGCCCGGTCGGCGGCGCTCGCCATCCCCGCTTCCAGTTCCTTTTTCAGACCGGCGCCGTGGCGGCGCATCCACCAGACCATCTGGAAAATCAGGCCACAAGCCGCCAGCGGCATGATGGCCTGAAACCATTCCAGCGCATTCGCCGACACCAACGACTGGATATCCATGATCGTCACGGCCAGGAACACCGCAAGCCCCAGGCCTGCCGCGATTCCACCCCATAGCCAGGGGAAGCCGGCGCGAGCGTCGGGGCGGGCGCTGAGCCATCCGTGCAGAATGCCGATTACCAGCATTGCTTCGATGGTTTCCCGCCAAACGATGAAAAGCGCATTACCCATATGCCACTCCTTTTATTTCACGACGATGCGGGTGCGTCCGGTGTTCGGGTGGAATTCGTCGAAGAACTCGTACTCGCCGGGCTTGAGCGGGGCGATCACCACGAAGGACTCCGCGCCAGGCGCGAGTACTTTCTCTTTCCTGAGCTGCAGGCTTTCGAACTCGATGGCGTCCCGCCCCTGGTTGCGCACCACGATCTTGAAACGCACGCCGGCTGGCACGTTCAGCGTGTCGGGGATGAACCGCCCGTCCTTGGCCACCACGGTATAGGTGGGCAAGTCGGCGGCGCCGGCTCCGACAGGCGCGAGCAGGCAGGCTGCCGCGACGAGGGCGAGGCCGGCGGCGGCATGGGCGCGCAAAAGCCGAGGCATGGTGTCGAGCATGACGTTTGCGGCTTTGTTTCTGTTCATATTGTCTCCTCGTCAGAAGGCCAGATTGGCCCGCACACCGAGAATCGTCACCGTCCGTGCGTCCGCGTTGCCAGCCGGATTGCGGATGTACTGGAAGTCGGGTGTCAGTTCGAATCGCTCATGGACATGAAAGCGGTAATACGTCTCCACGACCTGCTCCCAACCGGTGGCGACAAAGCCATAGTCGGGTATGCCATTGGCATCCGCATCCACGGTTGCGGATTGGGCACGGAAGTCCTTGCTGGTGCGATTGCTTCCTATGGCAAGGCCAATGGCGTCGGCTCCCCGGTCCCAATAGCTGCCATTGAATTCGGCGCCAAAACTGGCGGCACGATCGAAAGGCAGGCGGTCGCCGCTGCCCGTACCCAGGCGTCCGAACAGCGTGATGCCGTCGCCGAGTCGCTGGTCGAAATTGAATCCGATGCCGCGATGGGAAGCAGTCTCACCCGTGACGAAGGTCGGCGCCTGGCCGTTGCGCCAGAGATAAACCCGGTAGTTGCCTTCAAGTCCGGCAAAGAAGCGCCGGCTGGTTTCCGCCTGGAGAATCACGAACGGCGACTTGAAGGAATCGCTAAAATTGGCGCTGCGTCCCGCGCCGAATACGCCGAGGGACAGGCGGTAGGTCTCGGGTTTTGCGCCCCAGTTGAAGTAGGACACGCGCATGCCCGGCGAGAAGCCGAAACCGTCGGCGCCGATGTTGGCCGCCAGCGGGTTGTCCAGCAGTGCGTTATGGACGAACGGGCTCGCCAGGAACTGGCGGGTTTCGTCGTTGGCCGCCGCGTTCCGGTCGAAGAACGCGAAGGGATCCATCTTGCCGAAATTGACGGTGAGGGTTTGCCGCGAATTGGGCTTGAAGCCGCCATACGGCAGCGGGATGTCAGCCTGGTACCAAGCTTCAGCCAGCATCATGGCACTGGTTTCTGGTGGGACTACTGAGCCGAGTTGGAACGAGGTGGCATTGGGCCCCACAAAGGAGGTGAACTTGTCGCCCAGCCCCTTGCCCTGGCCGACACGGAAATGGCCGAACAGCTTGCTCTCGATGTCGCCGGTCTTGATGGTCGGCGTGGTCACCGTGATGTCCGCACGGTAATTGAGTTCGGTGCCGCTGGTATCGATGCCGCTCGCCCGCTGGGCAACCGTGCTGAAGTTCGCGCCGGCGGAAAATCCTTCGATGGAGTCGATGACCTTCGCCTGCTTCTGGATATCCAGCGTCTGGTATTCGACCGCCTTCAGGCGTGACGCCAGTTCCGGTTCCTTCTCGCTGACGTCCTCGGTGGACAGCGCGGAATCGAGTAGCGCGTTACGCTCTTCCAGAACCTTCAGGCGCGCCTCGATCTGGCTATTTGCATCGGTAGCATGGGGCTGCAAAGCCTTTTCGAGTTCGGCGTTTCGCTTTTCGAGTTTTTCCACCCGTTCCATGAGGCGCTGTAGCAGGCGGGTGGTATCGGCATCCTCCGCCGCCAGGGCGGGGAAGGAAGTGATCATGACCGCCGCCAGCAGCCCGATACGTGCCGCGTAGCCGGTCATACTAGTACCCCCCTTTTTTTCCGACGCCCACATAGGTGAACTCGTATTCCACCTCGAAAGGCTTGAACCATGGACGCACGCCTGTCAGACGATCGATATGGCGGCCGAAATGGGTGTGCGGATCCGCCGAGGGGGGCGAAATGGTGTATTTGACGCGGTATTTCCCCGGCCCCTTGAGCTTGACGTTGTCGCCGTAGTGGGGGCCGTCGTTGGCGACCATCGGCATGAAATCGCCGCTGATCCTATCGTTGCTGCCGATCTTGGTAACCTCGTATTTCACACCCAGATACGGCATCCAGGCGCCTTCTTCGAACCCGTTGGGGTTGTTGGCCAAGGCGTGGATGTCGGCCTCCAAATGCACATCGGAATCCTTGGTGGGGCGCATCATGCCTTCCGGCTCCATTTCCACTGGTTGCAGATAAACGGCGCCGATCTCCATCCCGTAACGTTGTTGAGGGGTGCCGATCGGGTATTCCACGGCGAACGCCATTGTGGCAAAGCTTGCCGTCAACACCGCCAGCGCGGCACGATTAATACAGTTACGAAAACGCATGGGTTTCTCCTTTTCTGCGGCGACTAGAGACCATCGGCTAGCTACTGGGGCGGAGAAGCCCGTTGGCTGGCTAAATGTCGGGTTATTTCGTTGTATCAACGGATACTGATAGATATGCTAACAAGAACGATTCGTGTTTGCAATAAATATTGCCATTGCGCGAACGATTGCAGGAGGGCGTGACCTGGAAAGAGATGCTGACCTGGCGACGGTGGCATGAATCTGTAGGGTGGCACGGATTGGCGGCTGCCCAGCGCTCAACAGCCTATACGAGCAGGCTGGGCATGGGGGCAGAAAAGCCAAGCACGCTTCCACCCATGGCCGGTTCAGGAAGCCTGCGCAGCATAGGATTCGCGCGGAGACGGAGATTCTGGCCGGTGGTGCTAGGTAATCTGCGCAGTGTGCTGGGAGAGGAAAAGCACTAGCCAGTCTGTCTTGCGGGCGTGGCGCCACTTAGGGCAGCGCCACGCTCATTTTTTATTACATCACTTCTTTTTGGCAGCTTTCTTACCCCCGACCGCTACCTTGAAGCCAGCCCCAGCCGTGAAGCGCGGCACAGTCGATGCTGAAATCTTGATTTCGGCCCCTGTCTGTGGATTGCGGCCAGTGCGAGCCACGCGTTTGGACGATTTGAAGGTGCCGAAACCCACGAGGGTAACGGTGTCGCCCTTTGCGACTGCTTTAACGACCGCGTCGAGGATCGCATCGAGCGCCCTTCCAGCAGCGGCCTTGCTGATATCAGCTTCGGCTGCAGCGGCTTCGATCAATTCAGATTTTTTCATGAATATCCCTTGGGTTGGTTGGGGGAGCTTCATGCTACCAGCGATCACGACGTGATAGCCATTCAGGGTCGAGGACGATCTTCCAATTTTTCAGAGAGCGGACAATGCCGAGTATCCGTTATCCACACCGGTTGAGTTTGCAATTCAAAGCGGAACTGGCAGCAAAAAAATGGCCAGTTCCGGAGGTATTACGGTTGTAGCTTATGCCGGGATCGGCGTATACAAAATACAGTAAGCCATTGCGCTGATCTGTCCCGCTACCACTTGGCACGATCCATTTTGGCAATTCATCATCGCAGACATGCCTGCGCCCATCATGCCTTTACCCGAGGAAGTTGCGCCTGGTGGAATGAAGTATTTACACATCCCGCACATTTTTCCTTGCGTGGGATTATCCTGGTAGTGCACTGCGCCTTTGCTTGCTTTGGCTGCTTTGCTGTCGCTGTATGCAAGTTCTGGCAAGGCGGTCACAGCTACGGAAAGAAAGATTGCCTTTCTAAGCCACATACGGCGTGGAGATGGAATGTCTCGCTTTTTCATAAATGCTCCTTTTACTATCAATTTTTCATCTTGTCGTACATTCAAGCTCGATTATCTAGAGCTGCAAATCGCGTTTCTTTTGCGCTGATTCCTTTGCTTCGATCTCACCTGTTTTTCCAGTAGGTTCCACCGCGGGCTGAGGGCTATTGAAAAGCGTTTTTGCCAGCATGATGATGCCGAAAATCACAAGCACACCAAGCACTGCCATACCTGTTCCCATCCAAAGTCCCATCCAGCCTGAACCATTACTCATCATTTGATTCCACATGCGTCGCCTCCTGATAAAAAACCTGCCTAAACCCACTCCGGGAAAATAGTCACTTGGTAATACTCATGAACTGGCTAGTTGTGTAACCCCACCAGGTTATTCAGCGAATTCAAGCGGCTGACGGGAGGC
>ERZ761607.985-NODE-985-length-39564-cov-7.501987_pt1 | contig 39564 bp, 38 predicted proteins | sample MGYA00511164_ERZ761607 | MGnify/ENA primary metagenome ERZ761607 (study PRJEB28899, sample SAMN02445080) | bioreactor sludge metagenome | biome: EBPR sludge | place: Australia: Brisbane, Thorneside Wastewater Treatment Plant | collected 2011-06-22 ...
GGGCATCATCTTCTGCTCGTTCTCCGAGGCGGTGCGCGAGCATCCCGAACTGGTGCGCCAATATCTGGGCACGGTGGTGCCTTACCGCGACAACTACTACGCGACACTGAACTCGGCGGTATTCTCCGACGGCTCCTTCGTCTACATCCCGCCGGGCGTGCGCTGCCCGATGGAGTTGTCCACCTACTTTCGCATCAACGCCAGCAACACCGGGCAGTTCGAGCGGACGCTGATTATTGCTGACGAAAGCGCGTATGTATCGTATCTTGAGGGCTGCACAGCTCCTCAAAGAGACGAAAATCAACTTCATGCGGCGGTCGTCGAGTTGATCGCGCTCGACAACGCCACGATCAAATACTCCACGGTGCAAAACTGGTATCCGGGCGACGCCGAGGGCAAGGGCGGCATTTACAACTTCGTGACCAAGCGCGGGTTGTGCAAGGGCCGCGACTCCAAGATTTCCTGGACCCAGGTCGAAACCGGTTCGGCGATCACCTGGAAATACCCCAGTTGCGTGCTGCGCGGCGAGAATTCGGTGGGTGAGTTTTATTCGGTCGCCCTGACCCGCGATTGGCAACAGGCCGACACCGGCACCAAGATGATTCACATCGGCAAGAATACCCGCAGCACCATCGTCTCCAAGGGGATTTCCGCTGGCCACGGCCAGAACGCCTACCGGGGTCTGGTGAAAATCCTGCCGACCGCCGAGAACGCCCGTAATCATTCGCAGTGTGATTCGTTGCTGATGGGCGACCGCTGCGGCGCGCATACCTTCCCGTACATCGACGTGCAGAATCCCAGCGCCCAGGTCGAGCACGAGGCCAGCACCTCCAAGATCAGCGAGGATCAGCTGTTCTATTGCAAGCAGCGTGGTATCAGCACGGAGGACGCGGTGAGCTTGATCGTCAACGGCTTTTGCAAGGAGGTATTCAAGGAATTGCCGATGGAGTTCGCCGTCGAGGCGCAGAAGCTGATCGAGTTGAAGCTGGAAGGTAGTGTGGGGTAATTTGATGGGCAATCATGGTTTATTCGGCAAATGTTAGAAAGGATTAAAAATGGAATCCTCAATAACAGCACAAATTCCGGCTTTAGAATTCGGTATACAATTAGGTTTACCCAGTTGGTCCATACGTATGTATTTTTCCTCTTATCATTTATGGGCCGCCAAACACTTTCTTGAGACTTCAAAACAAATAGAGGAGAGCATAACAGAGTTGCCAGCTATTGATATGAGACATAGGGCTTTTATAATTAATTCTATCTTCTCTTCAGTGGCATTTGCCGAAGCAGCAATCAATGAAATTTTTCAAGATGCGCTAGATAACCATCATTCTTATATAGGGTCTTTAGGAAGAGACAAAATAGAGCTTTTAGCTGATTACTGGCGCATGACTGAAATTGAAAATAAATCCCATATTTCGATTTTAGATAAGTATCAGTTAGTCTTGAGATTTTGTGGTATAGCACCGTTTAGGAAAGATAAAAATCCATACCAAGATGCCAATTTAACGATTAAATTAAGGAATGCCCTAATACATTACAAACCTGAATCCTTCTCGCCGGATAAACCCCATAAGCTTGGCAATCAACTGCAATGGAAGTTTCCGCAAAACAATCTTATGAGTAAATCGGGAAATCCTTATTTTCCAGATAAATGTTTAGGGTATGGCTGTGCAAATTGGTCTTGTAAGTCAATAGAAAAATTTACAGATTTATTTTTCCAGAGGCTGGATATCGAGCCAAACTATAAAAAAGTAAGCTTTTTAAACCCTCAAGATGATAAGTAGGCGACTGCAAGTTATCCAGCATTTATGTTCATAATTTTTTTGATTTGAAGATTAAAAAATTGGCTATGAAATGGCAAGAAGCTTGCAAGCATCCCAGCTTACGGAATTTGCCCTTTAAGATCGAAAAGGTGCGCTCATGAATATTGAAGAATTGGAATCAGCGGTTGCTCAACTGCCCAGCGAAAAACTGGCGGAGTTTTCAAAATGGTTCGAGGAATTCATGGCCGACCAATGGGATCGTCAAATCGAAGCGGATATTTTAGCGGGATGTTTGGATGCCGCGGGTCAGCGGGCTGATGAGGATTTCATCACTGGTCGCGCGACGCCACTTTGAGGCATTTCGCGACGCCGGAATTCTGGCTCCATTACCGCCAGCTTCCAAACTCCATCCAACGGCTTGCCGATAAGAGTTTTGCCTTGCTGCAATCGAACCCTTACCACCCGTCGTTACGTTTGAAGAAGGTGGGCGTTTTCTGGTCGGCTCGGGTGAGCTTGCGTTATCGGGCGCTTGCCAAGGAACGGGAAGAAGGATTGGTCTGGTTCTGGATCGGGCCTCACGATCAATATGACCGCTTTCTTGAATAACAACAGGCTATTGGCTTAAAGGAAACCACCCATCATGCTGGAAATTCGCAATCTGCACGTCACGGTCGAGGATCGGGAGATTCTCAAGGGCATCGATTTGACCATCCGCCCCGGTGAAACCCACGCCATCATGGGGCCAAACGGCTCCGGCAAGAGCACGCTGGCCAACGTCATCGCCGGACGCGACGGCTACACCGTCACCGAGGGTGAAATTCGTTTCGACGGTAAAAATCTGCTGGAAATGGACCCAGAAACCCGCGCCTGCGAAGGGCTGTTCCTGGCATTCCAGTATCCAGTGGAAATTCCCGGTGTCGCCAATCTCTATTTCCTCAAGGCGGCGGTCAATGCGGTGCGCAAATATCGCGGCGAACCGCCAGTGGACGCGATGGATTTCTGGGATCTGGTGCATGAGCGTATGGAATTGGTGAAGATGGACGAGTCGATGCTCAAGCGCTCGGTCAACGAAGGCTTTTCCGGTGGCGAGAAGAAGCGCAACGAAGTATTCCAGATGGCGGTGCTGCAACCACGCTTCGCCGTGCTGGACGAAACCGACTCCGGGCTGGACATCGACGCCCTGAAAGTCGTCGCCGACGGCGTCAACGCCCTGCGTAATCCGGAACGCGGCTTCCTGGTCATCACCCACTACCAGCGCCTGCTGGACTACATCGTTCCAGACCATGTACATGTCCTGGTCAACGGCAAGATAGCCCGTTCCGGCGGTAAGGAACTGGCGCTGGAACTGGAGGCGCAGGGCTACGCGCTGTACAACGAGGAACCGGGCCGGGCACGCCGGGCCGCTGCGTGAGAGGCCAGCCATGACCGCCGCCGCGCCGCTGTTTTCCGAGTCGTACCGCCCGGCCTTTGCCGAGTTCGTGGCGAACCGTCGCGAACCGGATGCCATCGCCCGGCTGCGCCGGGAAGCGTTTGACCGTTTCCAAACGCTGGGCTGGCCCACGCGCCAGCAGGAAGCTTGGCGCTTGACCGATTTGAGCGCCTTGCAAACCATCGCTTGGCGGCAACCGGCCGACGCGCTGGTCGAGGCCGGTGCGTTGCCGACGCTGGAAGGGCCGACGCACCGGCTGGTTTTCGTCAACGGTCGCTTTGCGCCGGGCCTGTCACGGTTGCCCAAGTTGCCGGATGGAGCACTGATCACCAGCCTCGGTCAGGCGTTGACGACCCATCTCGAACGGATCGAGCCGTACCTGGACCGCTTGCCGGGATTGGAACGGCATCCGTTCGCCGCGCTCAACACGGCGTTCTGGGAAGATGGCGCGTTCGTGTATCTGCCGTGCGGGACCGTGGTCGAGGAACCGATTCATCTGGTGTTTTACGCCGCTGGCAGCGATGTGACCGTTCATCCGCGCCTGCTGCTGGCGCTGGAGGGTAACGCGCAAGCGACCGTGGTGGTCGAATACCGGGGACAAGGTCGCTACCTGAACGTGCCGCTTGCCGAACTGGCGCTGGGGACGGGCGCGGTGCTGCATTACCACCAGATTCAGGAGGAAGCGCCACAAGCCTTCCATCTGGGCGCGATCCGGGTTCGGCAAGCCCGCGACAGCGTAGCGAACTTGCATCTGCTTTCGCTGGGCGGCCAATTGGCCCGCGCCGATCTGGATGTGCTGCTCGACGGTGAAGACGCCCAGTGCGCGCTCAACGGCCTGACTCTGGCGCGCGACCAGCAATACGGCGATTATCACGTCCGGGTCGAGCACGCCCAGCCCCATGGCGCCAGCGAGCAACGGTTCAAGAGCGTACTGGATGGCAAGGCGCGCTCGGTGTTCGATGGCATGATCCATGTACGGCCGGGCGCCCAGAAAACCGACGCCCGCCAGACCAGCCGCAATCTGCTGCTGTCCAAACAGGCCCAGGCCCAGGCCAATCCCCGGCTGGAAATCCTGGCCGACGACGTGAAATGCGGCCACGGCTCCACCACCGGCTTTCTCGATCCCGACGCTGAGTTCTACCTGCGCGCCCGGGGCATTCCGGCGACTCAGGCCCGAGCCCTGCTGGTCCATGCCTTCGCCAACGACAACTTGAATCAGATCCGCCTGACGCCGTTGCGCGAGCGCCTGGCCCGCCTGCTGGCCGCCCGTCTGGCGCTCGACCTTGCCGAGGGGAAATGAACGCCATGAGCGCCCTGCCCGCGCTGTCCACTCTGCCGCCCACCCGCTCCGCCGGCTTGGACCTGGTTCGCATTCGCGCCGAGTTTCCGATCCTGCGCCAGAAGATCCACGGCAAGCCGCTGGTCTATCTGGACAACGCCGCCTCGGTGCAGAAACCCAAGGCGGTGATCGACGCCATCGGCGAGTGTTACAGCGGCTATTACGCCAATATCCATCGCGGCGTCCATCTCCTGTCGGAACGCTCCACCGCCGCCTACGAAGGCGCGCGAGAAAAGGTACGGGCCTTCCTGAACGCCGCCAGCGTTCAGGAAATCATCTTCACCCGCAACACCACCGAGAGCATCAACCTGGTCGCCAGCAGCTTCGGCGGCAGCGTGGTCAAGGCTGGCGACGAGATCGTCATCACCGGCATGGAGCATCACTCCAACATCGTGCCCTGGCAGCTGCTGTGCGAACGGACCGGCGCGGTGCTGAAGGTCGCGCCGTTCACCGACGCCGGCGAATTGATCCTGGAGGAATACGAGCGATTGCTGGACAGCGGGCGGGTGAAACTGGCGGCGTTCGTCCACCTGTCCAACGCGCTCGGCACCATCAACCCGGTCAAGCTCATGATCGAGCTAGCTCACGCGCGCGGCGTTCCGGTGCTGGTGGACGGCGCGCAGGCAGTGCCGCATCTGGCGGTGGACATGCAGGCGTTGGACTGCGATTTCTACGCCTTTTCCAGCCACAAGATTTACGGTCCGAGCGGGGTCGGTGTGCTGTACGGCAAACAAGCGTTGCTGGAAGCGATGCCGCCGTATCAGGGCGGCGGCGACATGATCCGGCTGGTGACCTTCGAGAAAACCGAATACGCCGACCTGCCCAACAAGTTCGAGGCGGGCACGCCAAGCATCGCCGAAGTGATCGGCCTGGGCGCGGCGCTGGACTGGCTGACCGCCATCGGCCTGGACGCGGTCGCCGCCCATGAGCACGAGCTGCTGGAGTACACCACCACCCAACTGCAAGAAATTCCCGGCCTGAACATCATGGGCATGGCACGGGACAAGGCGGCGCTGGCCGCGTTCACCCTGCAAGGCGTCCATCCCCACGACATCGGCACCATTCTCGACCGCGAGGGCGTCGCCATCCGCGCCGGCCATCACTGCGCCCAGCCGGTGATGCAACGCTACGGTGTTCCCGCCACCGCCCGGGCCTCGTTCGCCGTCTACAACACCCGCGACGAGGTGGATGCCTTGGTTAAATCCCTTTGGAAAGTCAAGGAGCTGTTCGAATAATGAGCGACCTGCGCGATCTTTATCAGGAAGTCATCCTGGACCACAACAAGCGGCCCCGCAATTTTCGCATCCTCCCGCAATCGACCCACAAGGCCGATGGGGTCAATCCGCTGTGTGGCGACCGAATCAGCGTGTATCTGGATGTCGAGGACGGCGTGATCAAGGACATTGCCTTTCAAGGCGCGGGTTGCGCCATCTCCAGCGCCTCGGCCTCGTTGATGACCGAGGCGCTCAAGGGCAAGCCGGTCGCCGAGGTCGAGCATTTGTTCGAGGCCTTCCACAACGTGGTCACCACCGACTGCGAATGCCCGCGCGGACTGGGCAAGCTCAGCGTCCTGGCCGGGGTGCGTGACTATCCCAGCCGGGTCAAGTGCGCGACCCTGGCCTGGCACGCGGTGCGCGCCGCGCTGGAGCGCCATACGGAACCGGTGGCCACCGAATGAACCGCATCCGTCGAGAAACCCGACCATGACCACTCCCGCGAATTTGCCCGATGCCGACGAGATGGAAAACCGGGTGATCGAGGCGCTGAAGACCGTGTACGATCCGGAAATTCCGGTCAACATCTACGAACTGGGGTTGATCTACGGCCTGGACGTCGATCCGCTGGGCAACCACGCGGATATCCAGATGACATTGACCGCGCCCGGCTGTCCGGTGGCTGGCTCGATGCCTGAATGGGTGGAAAACGCCGTTCGCCACAACGCTGGGGTGGAATCGGTCAACGTCGAACTGGTATGGGATCCGCCCTGGACACCGGAACGGATGTCGATGCGGGCCAAGCTGGAATTGAACATGTTGTGAGCTGCGTCGGCGCCTTCGGGTCGCGTCGGTATCGACCCCGCTGGGGTCGACGATGATAGGATGGGCGATGACGGCAAGGGTCTTTCCACGGCGCGGCGCACGGTTCGGCAGCCCGCATGCGGACGATTGAATACGCCGATGGCGGCGTCGACATCGTCGACTTGAGTCTGATTTCCAAGGTGACGCCGTGGAAAATTACATTCCTGTTTTCGAATCAAAAGTCAAGAAGCTTTACGACAAGGTTGTTGAAGAGCTTTCCGTTCCAAAAAAAGAGCGAAACAAAAAGCGTCTCAAAAAGATGCTCAAGGAACTCAAAAGCCTCAAAAAAACCATACGATCCGCGAAGAAGGTCAAAACTTGCCCGCACTGCGGCCATCCGCTGTGGGACGAGGAATCGCCAACGGGCGCCATCTTCGAGACGTCGCCATTATAGCCGTAAGTTCTCATTAACTGCAGGTAAACCGGCGTGTATCAAAATAATACTTCAATATTTGTAATAGGTTATAAAGCGACTATGGGCGACTTACCTGCAGTTAATGAGCAATTACTTATAGCCTTACCATGGAATATAGGTGGTTGTTCTTCCGTTGCGTCAAGCTTTCCTCACCACCAGATAAACCCCGGTCACCGCCAGCACCATGCCGATCAAGGAAATTGGCGGCAGCGTCTCGCCGAACAGCATCCAAGCGATCAGCGCGGTACTCAAGGGCACCAGGTAAAACAGGCTGGCGACGTTCACCGCGCTGCCACTGTGAATGAGCAAGTTCAACAGGCTGATCGCGCCGATGGACAGCACCAACACCAGCCAACCGAGCGCGAACGCAAATTGAGCGGTCCAGGTGATCCGAAATTCCGTAAACAGGGCAATCGCGAGGGCGGTGACGACGGCGCTGGGAATAAATTGAATGACCGAGCCGGTGCGTAGATCGAACCCGGCGCAAAATCGCTTTTGATAAAGTGTTCCAGCGGTTATCCCCAGCAGCGCCACCAGGGCCGGTATCAACATCGATTCCAATTCCGCTCCGTCCCCGAATTTGCCGGAAACCACCAGCGCCACCCCCAGGAAACCCAGCGCCAATCCGCTCCATTGACGAGCCTTCACCCGTTCTCCAAGCAACCAACCCGCGCCGACGGCGGTCAATAATGGTTGCATGCCGACCACCAGCGCGGCGATACCGGCGGGCAAACCATGCTTGATCGATATAAACACGCCCCCCAGATAAATAGCGTGGATTAGCACGCCAGAAACGCCGATATGCAACCACTGGCGCGGATTCCTGGGCCACGGGGCGTGGCTTAACAAGGCAATCGCCATCATCAACACGATGACGCAAAGATACCGTACCAACAGAAAGGATAAGGGTTCGGAATACGGCAGGCCAAACCGGGCGCCGATAAAACCGGTGCTCCATAAAAAAACGAACAGGAACGGGTAGATGCGTTTTACCGAAGACCTTCGGTTTTTATCCATTGTTTTATCCATGGTTGAAACGGTTTTTGCCGCGCCAGTCGCGTTTCGATCTGGCCGCGAAGGCTGTCGAGAATGCCATGCGCATACAGTTTTGGCGCGGAATTCCGCTATGCTACTCAAGGTGATTTTGAAAATACTCGACCCCGCCGGGTCCGACTGACTGACGAACGATGGCCGTGGCGCGCTAGCCCGAAGATTTCGACAAGTCCCCATGAACACCCAAAACCTTGCTCTCCCGCTCCAAAAAAAATTTTCGTTCCGCCACTGGCGTATTTCGAACAAACTCTTGGTTGTTCTATTGCTGGTCTCGCTGGCGCCGCTTCTGGCGGCGATCGGGATCGTGGTGCGCACCAGCACCCACGCGCTCACTGACGAGACGCAAGCCAATATCTCGCTACTTGGCCACAGCGTCGCGCTGCGCTTCTCGAATCTGCTGTTGGACAACCACAGCCTGTTGCGAGTCGCGGCCAGCAATCCGGCCATCGCCGCCTATCTGCGAACGCCAACTTCCGCCCAGCCCGTCCCGCCAGATCCGGTCAATGCCGCGCTGACCAACCTGCAACAGGCGAACCCGGCGATCGACGTGGTCGGCATCTACAACCCGGAAGGCACGGTGATGGCGCATACCGACCGTGAACTGCTCGGCAAGAATTTGAGCAGCCGCGATTTCATCGCAATGGCGCTGCGGGGCCAACCCTTCGTTTCCGGCATACGCCGCGACCTGACCAACGATCGGCTAGGCATCAACTTCTCGATCCCCATCCGCGAGAAGGGCGCGATCATTGGGGCCATGGCCACGCATCTCGACGGCAAACTGTTCACCGACATGTTCGCCCAAACGCTGAGCGCCTCGTCCGACCTGAATGCGGCCAGGGTCATGACACTGTATCTGGCCGATCCGAACGGGATCGTCATGAGCCAGTCTCGGGGAGACAGCCTGCTGTATCGCAGCCTGGGGGCGCTCTCGCCCGAAGCGGCGCGGCGCGTGGCGGAAGCAAAGCCGTTGGGCGGCGTCTGTCCCGAATCCCAGGCGCAGTGTCCGCCCAAGGACAGAATCGCCCACCAGCCGGAACCCTTGCCGGCGCTGCAACTCTTGGGCGACCAGGTGCGGGCGGCGTTTGCCGCCGGGCGGGGAGGCAGCGTGCGGTTCTGCCGTCCGGCCAATCTCGCCACTCCCCCCAATGGTCATGAATGCAACGGCGCGTGGCATATCGCCGCCTACGCGCCCGTATCGCCGGCGGCGAGCGCGGACGGTGGGCCCACCCAGCCGTTCATGGTGATCGTCGACCTGCCAGAACAAGCCTTCTTAGATACCGTGGATCAACAGCGACTGTTTGGCTTCGGCATCGCGGCGCTCATGGCGTTCCTGGCCATCCTGATCTCCCTGTTGCTGGCCCGGGTGATCGCCAGGCCCATCAACCGCCTGGCCATCACGGCGGGGGAAGTCGAACAGGACAAACCGTTTCGACAGCAAATGGTCGCCGAGGTTACGACGCTGGGCGACGAGATCGGTCATCTGGCGCGCATTTTCAGCAAGATGGTGCTGGCGCTCCAGGCGCGCATGGCCGAACTGCGCACGATCTACCAGATCGGCCGTTCCATCAGTTCCAGTATCGATCTGGACGAGACTCTCAATTATGTCGCTCATTCCATTCGTGGCGTCGTCCCGTATGACGCCATCGAACTGTCCCTGCTGGATGATCTTCAGCAGCAGATGGTGGTTTACCTGGCCTTGGGAGGCGACCCGGTCGAGCGCGCGCAACAGCGCTACGCCAAGGATCAGGGGCTGGTGGGGCGCCTGCTCGTTAGCGGCGAGGGTATCCTGCTGCCCGACCTGGACACCGCGCCCGAGGCCCGGAACCAGCCGGCGCGCACCTGGAGTTCTCTCGGTCCAAGGTCCTATTTGGGCGTGCCACTCCAGGTCAAGGGAAAGACGATCGGTGCCCTCGAACTGGTCAGCAAGCAGCCCAACGGATTCGACGCCGACAAACTGCGCCTGCTGGAAAGCATTGCCATGCAAGCCGCCATCGTCATCCAAAACGCCCACGAAGTGCGCGCCCGCGAGAATCAACTCAAGCAAAAGATCCAGGAATTGCACATCGAGATCGACGAAATCAAGCGCGCCAAACAGGTTGGCGAAATCGTGGAATCAGACTATTTCAAGCGGTTGCGTGCGCAGGCCAGTCAATTGCGTGCTGGCCGGTCCAAGCAGGAGCCCTCTTCCGATGCATGAACCCCTCGGCTCGCTAGGCTTCAACCTTCTTCCCCGCTTAACGTCGAAACCGCCGCGTGAGTCAGGCCATGCGCGTTGACGGCCAGCAATTGATGCGCATGCTTGACGAACTGGGCATCGCGACCACGACGGTGGAACACCCACCGTTGCGCACGATCGAGGACAGTCGGCGCCTGCGCGGCAACCTGAAGGGCGCGCATGTCAAGAACCTATTTCTCAAGGACAAAAAGGGTGGTTACTGGCTACTGGCGGCACTGGAGCACACCCTGATCGACCTGCGGACCACGGCGGCCCTGTTGCAGGCGCCGCGCTTCTCGTTCGCCAGCGCGGAGGAGCTGGACCGGATTCTCGGCATTGCTCCTGGCGCGGTCTCGCCGTTCGCCGCCATCAATGATGCGGATGGCCGGGTTTGCGTCGTCCTGGACCAGCGGGTGCTTGAGGCCGATCTGCTCAATTGCCATCCCCTCCGCAACGACCGCACGACCACCATCGCCACAAACGACCTCTTGCGCTTTCTCAAAGCGGTCGGACATCCGCCGCGCACCATCCATCTTCCCGGATAAGCGGTGCCTGGGGAGGGTGATTCACACCACCTCCACGGGCGGCTCTTGATGATCCTTGTCGGAGGCGGTGTCGGTTTTGCTTGCCGACGCATCGGCGGGACCGCGCCAGCGCAGCGCCAACAGGGTGATGTCGTCGCTTTGCGGATGACCGCCGACGAAAGCCCTGACGGAACCGATGACGCTATCGATGATGGCGCGGGCGGGAACCTTGCAGCACACCGAAGTCAGGGCTTCGCTCAGGCGCGTGACCATGAACATCTCATGCTTGGCGTTCATCGCCTCGCTCACCCCGTCGGTGTAGATGACCAAACCCTCGCCGGGCGTCAGATGGATGACATCTTCCTCATAGACGGCGTCGGGGTCGAAGCCGAGGACCAACCCCCCCCGTTTTTTCTCGACCAGATCCGGTCGGCCATCCTGCCGCAAGACAAGAGGTCGCTCGTGACCACCATCGCTATAGATCAATTCACCAGTGCGCAGGTCCAGAATACCCGCGAAGACAGTAACAAACATCCCTTCTGGATTGTTCTCGCACAAGGCCGCGTTGACCCGCTCCATGATGCGACCGACCGACGTGGAGTCGCGCCGCGCTTCCACCGAGAACAAGGTCTTGGTCACCGCCATGAACAAAGCGGCCGGCACGCCCTTGTCCGATACGTCGCCGATCATGATGAACAAACGATGTTCGTCGAGCAGGAAGAAGTCGAACAGATCGCCACCCACGGCCTTGGCCGGCTCCAGCATCGCATGAAGATCACACTCGGTGTGATCCGGCAGCGCGAAGGAGTTGGGCAGCATACCCATCTGAATGCCGCGCGCCGCGGACAACTCGCCCTCGATCCGCTCCTTGGCGGCGGTGGTTGCCTTGAGGTCGGCGATATAGGCCTTGAGAGTGGTCACCATAGAGTACAGCGCGCCGCCCAGGTAGCCGACCTCGTCGTGGCGATTCTCGGACACCTTAAGCAATTCCGCGTGCATTTCCTCGTCGGGGTTGAAGTTGCGCTCCACCAAACGGTGGGTCTGTACGGTCAGGCGGGCCAGGGGCCTGACGAGGCGGTTGAGAAAAGGCAACGCCAGGACCATGCCCAGCAACAACAGCACGATGGTCAGTCCACCGCTGATCGTCAGCAGAGAGTAGAGTTCCGCCCGCATGTTGATGGGCAGGCTCATCAGCGCCGCTCCATTGGGCAACCCTTCCGCGTTGAAAATGGGCGCCGCCACGTACAGCAGCGCATACCCGAACAGCACATCGCGGAGTCCGCTATTTTCAAGATACGAGGCGGGCGTGCTGGTTTTGACGACCTTTTCCACGATGTCGCGCTCGGTGGCGCTCAGCGCGCTGGATTTGTCGATGCCCTCGACGGAAGTGGCGATCACCGGCTTCAGGTTCTCGTCGAAAACCCAGATGGCGTCGATCAGCGCTCCCGACATGACGGTCTCGGCCATCCGCTTGAGCCCGATACTGTTGAGAATCTGATTGACGCGGCCGGGCTGACGGGCAATCAGGACCATGCCGCTCCGGTCCGGCATGGCGACACCGCCATAGAACAATTCGCTACTGTCGAGGTTGCGCACCTGAAGGTCGGTGAAGACACTGAATCGGTATCCCTCCAGCAGCGGTCGAAAGGCTGGTCGCAGCATCAGGCCGGAATCGACGCCAATGGTCGCGCTGATGTCGTCGAGTGACCAGAAAGCCGGAGCGCCGCGGGCGTCGGTGACCCAGATTTCCGGAATTCCATTGTTGGCCGCGATGTTGCGCAAAGCTTGATTGATTTCCAGGGTGGACGCCTTGCGCTGACGGGCGATTTGGATCAGGTGCGCGACGATATCCGCTTGGGTCTGCACGTCCTTGCCAATAATCTCCCGGATGGCTACCGGTACTTGCCCGATGAAAGTGATGGACTGGGCGAGCAATTGGGCGACCAGGGTGCCATCCCGCTCGGTTCGCTCCAGCACGGACCGCCAGGAAACATAGGCGAACACCCCGGCGGTGCTTGGAACGCCGATGGCGATGATCAGCGTGACGAAAAGGAAGAGCCGGCGGCGCAACGTCATGGCCACCGACCCTATTTGAGCCAGATGACCGAGGCGGCCAGCCGCTGGGCCACCCTATAGTCAAGCGGATAATAGATGGCTCCGCGCGGTCCGAGCCAGCGATCGTAAATCTCGATATAGGAACCCCGGTACTGATCGACGCCTTCGAGCAGATCCGCAAGCACCCGGTTGACGAAGGTGCGCCATTCGGAATCGTCCTTGGGCAGGATGCAGGCCATCGATTCGTAGGAAAACTCCTCGGTGCGCGGCAGCAGGATGACCTTGCTCTTCAGCGGGCTTTTCTCGATCTTGGCGCGCAGCACGATGCCGATATTGGATATGCCGTCGATCTCGCCGCGCTCGAACATGGCGAAGCCAGCATCCATGTCGGGCACCTCGACCAGTATCGCTTCGGGCACATGCTGGGCAAGGATCCCAGCGGTGGTGGTGCCGGCGGCGACGGCGATACGCTTGCCGCGCAAGTCCTGAAGCCGCTCGGCGGTGGTGCGCAAGGTCATGATGCGGGTGCCATTGCCGAAGAATGGAATCGAGAAATCCACCAGTTCCTGCCGCTTCCAGGTGGGGGTGGTGATGCCGCACTCAATGTCGATGACTTGACTGGCCACCATCTCTATACGGTTGCTCGCCGTGGTTGACTGCAACTTCATCTGGATTGGGCGACCGAAGCGTTGCTCAAGCCGCTTGTGAATTTCACCGAGCAGATCGACCGAGAAACCGACCAGCCGTTCTTTCCGGTCGCGGTAGGCGAACGGCAAGGCGTCCGCGCGGGTTCCGGCGTTGAAAACGCCGGTGTTCCCGATCCGCTCAAGGACTTGCCCCGCCCATGCCGTCGCTGGCGCGGCGAAAATCAGCGCCGCCGCGAGCACGCCTGACAGGTAGTTACAGAACGTCGTGACCGTCTGTTTCAAGGTTCCCCTCCTCATCGTTCGCATTCGCCGCATTTTTGCGCGGACGTCCCGCCAACATGCGCCAGCAGGCGCTTTTTTACCCGACCCATCGCCCAGTTCAGCGGAAAACAAAGCCCGAAGAAATAGCCTATGGCGTAAATGTAGACCCAGACCATCATTTCCTCGCCGCTCACCGCGGCGATCACGACGTTGCAACGCGACACGATCTCGCCCACGCCGATGACCGAGGCGGTGCTCGACGCCATCACGATGATCACCAGGTACATGGTCCAGCTTGGAACGAAGAGCAGCGCGGCTGAATGGTTGGCATTGCGCCAGTGTTGCCAAGCGACCAGGAGGTTGTCCGACACGAATCCGACCACGGCCACCGAAAGCGCCAGCGACGCCTTGAGCCAGGCGGGAAAGGAGTAGATCTCGTCCGAAACCTTGAATTCGACTGGAATGAGGAACGCCAGGTAGAACAGGAAGACGAAGGTCGGGATATTGCGCGTCAGTTCGGTGACGGCCAGGCCCATGCGCGCCAGGGATTTTCGCCCGGACAGACGCAGTCGCGCCAGCACCGCGCCGAACACGGTGCCGATGGCCATGGCGACCAGCGAGATCAGAATATTCCACAGGAAGCCGCCCGCCAGGAACGGCGTCCACACCACCAGGACATGCACGATTTCAGCGGGCGTCATGTTGGAGCATCCAGCGCTCAAGGCAGTTGAACAGCCGAACGACGCCCATCACCAGCAGAAAGTAGGCGATCATCAGCACGTTCATCATGACCGCGGCGTTGCCCTGTTCGGCCACAATGGCGGTGGAGGCCGAGATAAGCTCAGGCACGGCGATGGCGCTGGCCATGCCGGTTGCCTTGACGACGTTGATCAGGGCGGCGATCACGGGGGTGTAGGCGAGGCGCAGCGCCCGGGGCAGGCCACGCCAGCCCAGCGCGAAACCAGGTTCCTGATTCCTGAGCAAGGCGCACGCTTCGAGCAGGGTATAGACGATGGCGCAACCGGTGTAGAGCGACAAGCATAAGACCGCGATCATGGAGCCGTCGAAGGTCCAGCCGTAACGGGTGACCACGATATGGCCGACGCCGAAGAAGATCAGGTAGATCAACAGCAAGGGGGGCGTCATCCGTCCGATGGCAGCCGACAGTCGCACCAGGCCGCAAAGCCAGGGCATGCCTTCGGCCACCAGCGCCCCAAGACAACCCAAGATCAGACTGCCGACGATGCACCCAGCCATCAGTTGCAGCGTCATCCATAGTCCAGCCAGGAAAAGGTTGCGATCGTAGGCGTCGTAGAAAATCGTCAGGTTGAGCCCCGTCCGCTCCTTGATCAGGAGGCCGATATGTTGCAAACCGCTGACATCGGTGGAGGTGAGCAAGAGTTTGTTGCGACACTCGCTGGGCCATTCGCCACTGGCCAGACGGGCGCAGACCGGGCCACCGTCCGGCTCAGTCTGGGTCCAGAGTTGATGCGTATCGGCCAAAAACCGGCTTGATTTGATTCCCCAGCGCTGCTCGGTTTCGATCAGCCAACCGCTGCGATGCCAGTCGGCGATGGCATCGGAAATGGCGCGTTCAAGTTCGGACCCATGTTCCGAGGCAGCGATGGCCATGGCCCATGGCGAGACCATCGTGGACGGCAACGGCGTTTCGTAACTCGTCCATTCCGGATCGTTGAGGAGGCCCACGATGCCGGTGTCGTCGTACAGCCAGGCGACGCACCGCCCATCCCGCAAGGCCATCTTGGTGTCGCGCGTGCCGTTGAAGACCTGCAAGTCAAGCAGAAATCGCTGGGCCATGGATCGATTGAAGTACGCGCCTTGGGTGGCGCAGACTTTCTTGCCGCGCAGATCGGCCCAACTGGACAGATGGGCGTTGGGAGGCGCCACGACCGCCACGCCGCTGGCATAGTAATTCGGCTCGATGAGAGTGGCGATCTGTCGGCGCTGCGGGGTATCGCCCAGGGTGGCGATCACCACGTCGATGGCGCCTTCCTCGAGCTTTTGCAGGCGGTTGGTGGAGCTGACGGCGACGAGTTGCAACCGGACATTCAGGCGGCGGGCCAGTTCGGCGGCGAGATCGGGTTCGAAACCGATCAGCCGACCGTTGGCGTCCAGCATTCCAAACGGGGGATAGTCGGACTTGACGCCGACGATCAGGACGCCGCGCATCTGAATCAGATCGAGACGGTCGGCGAACGCCTCCTGGCTGCTTAGAATAGCGATCAACGCCAACACGCAGGCGGCGCGGAGCATCCCATGGCTAACCACGCCCGACTTATCCTGGTGGACTGGGGTCGATAACCCGCGACGCGCGGACAACCGCCGCCGCAGGCGCTGTCTCCGCCACGGCGAGAAAGCCATAGGCGTAACGCAGGGGCATGATGGTCGTCAACATTCGGTCAAACCAGTACAGTGGGGTCGACTTGACAATACCGCTCTCCGGCAAAACGCTCTCGGCCCCCACCTGGACCGGACGAAATCCCTGTTGCTCAAGCTCTCGCATAAATTCATCGAGATCATATAGATGATAATACATTTTTACCGTCACATGATCGGTTTTCCGTTCGTAAAGAATATCCCCTGATTCAAGATGTCCCTTTCGCACCAGGTGTTGCGCCACGGCCTGCTGCTTGAAAAAACGCCGCGCGGCGTTGGGCACCGTAACGATGATTCGGCCTCCGGGCCGCAGCAGGCCGCGGATGGTTGCGAGCGTTTTCTGGCGAAGCGCGCGGGAAAAAATATGCCCCAGCACCCCAAACATCAGGATCGCCAAGTCAAAGCCCTCGTTCCGACTCACCGCGTTGATTAGGACCGACAGATCGCCGCACACCGGCCGCAATCGGCCGGTCTCGACATGCTTGGCGCACCGCGCCGATAGCTCGTCAATCGCTTCCCGGCTGATGTCACAGGCAACGATCTCGGCGTCCGTTTGATCGAGCAGAGGGGCGGCATAGCGACCATTGCCACAGCCAAAGTCCAGAACTTTCTTCCTCCCTTCGTGGATCTCGCGAACCACGATGGCGAAACTCGAGGGGTTTGGGCGAGGATACCGCTGGTCATACAACTGGCTGGCAAAGTACTGATCATAATTCTCCGCGACATCGCACACTGGATTCATTGAAATGGATCTCTTTCTGGCCGACGGATCGGACGCTTCTTGCGTAACCAGCGAATCAAGCATCTGCAATTCGACTTTTGAAATCAGAAATTCTTGACCTAAACTCAAACAAGCCTTGGGTTTTTCCAGCCCACGGGGTTCAATCCAGCTTCTCAGCCGAAGAATTAGCCAACAGAGTCAATTCATTGATTAAAAAACCAAGCCTGCCCCCATAATCCGCCCAAGCCATCTTCCGTGGTTGTCAAGAAAAATACTTTACCAAAAAAGTTGGTCTTGTGCTAGACTAGGTGTCAACTATCATGAAGCTTGGTTATGCTCCTAAAAAATCAGGACTATGTATAAATAAAATACATACTGGGATGTGGTTTTTCAGGGTTTCACCAAACCTTATGGAGCTAGTCCAGCGCTGCGCGATAGGCATTTTGCCATGTCGAAATTGCATCGGTCTATCCGAGGGGGTAAGCATGTCAAGAAAAATACACACCGCCAAGTTGGCTGGTGGATTGGGTGTCCTGTCGCTGATTGGCGCGGCGAATCCAGGGGGAGCACAGGAGTTGTTCGGGCCCGATTATCGGCCGTATGTTTCAGCCACCGTTGGCTGGCACACCCGCAATCGTTCGGCCGAAAGCGACGTGATTTGGACGGACTGGGACAATGGTCATAATTACAACCTGGCCGCGGGGCTGAAACTGTTTCAGCGATTCCGCATCGATGTCGAATGGTCCTGGCTAACCAACGACGCTGAAACCACCAGCGGTGGCCCCGGTCTCGATGGCCCGGCCACGGGCGGTACGGCTGACCTGACCGCTTATACCCTGAATGCCTATTTCGATTATCTCATCCCCAACACCCCCGTCGAACTTTATGCCGGCATCGGCTACGGCACCTTCAGATCGAAACTCAGCGGCCTCACCAACGCCAAGATCAGTCCCTTCGGTTTTGTGTTCAGCGGTACGAGCGGTTACGCGCCCGTTTTTCAGGCCCGAGCCGGGCTGACCTACAATTTCAACGATCACTTTCAGTTCTACGCGGGCTATCGCTATTTCAACGGCGAGAAGCTCAAGTTCCATTTTAACCTTCCCAATGGCGTCGAGTTCGACGCCGCTCCCAAGGACACCACCATAAACAGTGGAGAAATCGGTTTGCGCTACCTATTCTGAAAGGCGTTCCTCGAAAGTCCATCGCGTGGGGCGACAATAGTCTTGCCGCCCCGCGTTTCCGGTATGACGGATTGGTTGGGTTCCGTCCCCAGGCCGGAGTTAGAGAAAATATTGGGTTTGAGCCAAACCTTAGGAGGTCAAGACTCGCATGATGAACTATCGTCTGCTGGGCCGGAGTGGTTTGCGCGTTTCGGAACTCTGCCTGGGTTGCGCGACCTTCGGCGTCAACTGGGGGCCAATCGGCTCGGATAAGGAGGGGAGCCGGCGGATTCTCGACGCCTTCGTCGATGCTGGCGGCAACTTCGTCGATACCTCCAACCGCTACCAGGAAAGCCAGTCGGAAACCTGGCTGGGCGAATTCATGGAGGGACGTCGCGACTGGTTCGTGGCCGCGACCAAGTACTCGCTGTTCGACCAGACCGGGACCAACAACCACGATCCCAACGCCCACGGCAATCATCGCAAGAACTTGATTCGCTCGGTCGAGGGCAGTCTCAAGCGCCTGCGCACCGACTATATCGACCTGCTGTGGATCCACATCTACGATTTCTCCACCCCGATCGACGAAATCCTGCGCGCCCTGGACGATCTGATCCGGCAAGGCAAGGTGCTCTATGTCGGCGCCTCGAATTTCCCCGCCTGGTGGATTGCTCGCGCCAACACCCTGGCCGACGCGCACGGCTGGAATCCGTTCATCGCTACCCAGATCGAGTACAGCATCGTCGAACGGTCCTGCGAACCCGAATTCCTGCCCATGGCCCTGGAGCTGGACATCGGGCTGGTGTGCTGGTCGGCGCTGGCCGGCGGCATGGCCACCGGCAAATACAATCGTGGCGCTCTCTCCGCTGGCCAGCCGCACCGGCTGACCGACGAGATCGACCCGGCGCGCAATCACTACTGGCACGCCATGACGCAGCGTAATTTGCGGATCATGGACGAGGTTACCCGGATCGCCGATGAGATCGGCCGGCCCGTCGCCCAGGTGACCCTGCGCTGGTTGATGCAGCAGAAGCCAGTCACCATCCCGCTATTTTCGGCGCGCACCGTCGAGCAGTGCCAGGAAGATTTGGGCTGCGTCGAATTCAGCCTGACCGACGAGCAGATGCAACGGATCGACCAGGCTTCGCTACCGGCCCTGACCTCGATCATGCCCGATGTCGGCCCCTATCCTTATCCGATGCTGGAATACGGCAGTCCAGCCTTGCCCGAATTCTATTCGCGCCTGCTGCTGTTCGGCCCGATGGAAGACCGGATCGTCAATCACCGCCGGCATTACGGCTATCGCTATCACCGTTGATTGGCTAGGGAGGCAAAACGATCATGAGCGAATCCTTCGATTACATCGTCATCGGCGCCGGCACCTCGGGCTGCGTCGTCGCGCATCGGCTTAGCGAGGACACGGGTTCTCGCGTTCTGCTGCTGGAGGGCGGCGGTCCCGACGACCGGCCGGAGATTCACGACCCCACCCTGTTGTATAAGCTATGGGGTTCGGAGGTGGATTACCTTTATTCCACCGAGGAAGAGCCGGGTATCAACAACCGCCGGATGACCTGCAACCGCGGCAAGGTGTTGGGCGGCAGCAGCGCGATCCACGCGATGATCCACATTCGCGGCAATCCCCGCGACTTCGACCACTGGAACTATCTGGGCAACGAGGGCTGGAGCTACGAGGATGTCCTGCCCTACTTCAACAAATCGGAAGACTATACCGGCGGGGCTTCGCGTTACCACGGCGCGGGCGGACCACTGTCGGTCATCGATCAGCCCGATCCCACGCCGGTGGCGCGGGCTTTCGTCGCGGCGGCGCTCGAACTGGGATTCAAGGGCGGGCCGGACTGGGATTTCAACGGCGCCGAACACGAGGGCGCGGGTTTCTACCAATTCAACATCACCCGCGACGGCAAGCGGGCCAGCAGCGCGGTCGCGTTCCTCGACCCGATCAAGCATCGTCCCAACCTGACCATCGCCACCTTCGCCCAGGCCACCCGGTTGCTGGTCGAGAACGGACGGGTCAGTGGGGTGGAATATCGCCAGGATGGCCAGACCAAGCAAGCACAAGTCACTCGTGAAGTGATCGTCAGCGCCGGGGCCTACGATTCGCCCAAGCTGCTGATGCTATCTGGCATCGGCCCAGCCGCCCACCTCCAGGCGCACGGCATTCCGGTGGTGGTCGACCTGCCCGGCGTGGGCGGGAATCTGCTGGACCACCTGCGCATGCCGATCATCTTCAAGAACACCCAGGTCCAGCCCATTCCCATGGTCTTGGCCGAGGCTGGTCTACTGGTGCATACCCGCTCCCATACCGCCGCCGCCGCACCCGACCTTCAGATCAATTTCAACGCCGCCGTGCCGGCGCTGGTGCCGCCCAGTTACCCGGGCGACCCTCGCCTCACCTATAACTTCGTCGCCATCCTGGGCCAGCCGCAGAGCCAGGGCGCGGTAACCCTGCGCTCCGCCGATCCCGACACCCCCCCGGTCATTCGCCATAACTATCTGGAATGCGAAACCGACGTCGAGGTGATGGTCTATTCCATCAAGCTGGCTCGCCGGATGATGCGCACCCGCGCCATGACGCCGTTCAATGCTGGCGAGATTGCGCCCGGCGAGCAAATCCAAAGCGACGAAGCCCTGCGCGACTTCGTGCGTAACAACGTATTCACCATCTGGCATCCGGTGGGAACCTGCAAGATGGGTCGGGATCGCCTGGCGGTCGTCGATCCCCAGTTGCGGGTTCGTGGCGTGCGGGGCCTGCGGGTGGCGGACGCCTCGATCATGCCAACCATTCCCAGCAGCAATCCCAATGCCGCTTGTTTCATGATCGGCGAGAAGGTCGCCGACTTGGTCCGGACAACTTGAAATCGGTTGCCCACCCGAATTCCGCAACACGAAACCGTATCCATGAAATTTTGATGGGGAGACAAAACCCATGGGCATTCAGCGGTATACCTATTCGGACACCCTCGCCGGCTACGTCACCCAGATCGACCGGGGCGCGCGCAGCTTCGATCTCAAAACCAGCGATGGCCGGGAATTCCGCGCCTATCTGACTCCCACCACCTACGCCCGCATCACCCAAAACCTGGAGGAATCCTATCGCGACTGCACCTCGCGCCTCGGCGACATGTTGCGGCCCGGCCAACTGGTATACGCCTATTGCATTTTTTATCCCCAGGCGGGAGACCTGCGGGTCGAAGTCAAATCCCTGGTGTTTCCAGGCGACGGCCCGGGTGTGTACCGCCACGAGGAACCCGACTGGTGGATCAAGCAAATCCGCTCCATCGCCAACAGCTACCTGCGCTGGCAGTTTAACTACCCTGCCCAGTCGATCGATTACCGCAACTACCGCACCATCTTGCATCTGGCCGGCGCCAAGAAGGGCGACTATTTGCAGGAGACCGACACGATTTCCCGCATGATTTACGGCATGGCCTCGGCTTACATGCTCACGGGCGAAGAGTCGTTTTTGGAGGCGGCCGAAAAGGGGACGGAATACCTGCGCGCCCACATGCGCTTCTTCGACTCGGATGAAGACCTCATCTATTGGTATCACGGAGTCCAGGTTTCTGGCGACCGCGAACAAAAACTGCTGACCTCGGAGTTCGGTGACGACTACGATTCACTTCCGATGTACGAGCAGATTTACGCCTTGGCCGGCCCGACTCAAACCTATCGCATTACTGGCGACCCACGCATCCTGTACGACATCGAGAAAACCATCGAATTGTTCGACAAGTATTACAAGGACAATGAGCAGGAAGGTTATTTCTCCCATATCGACCCAATCAGCCTGGATCCTCGCGCGCCATCACTGGACAAAGGCAACAACCGCGCCAAGAAGAACTGGAATTCGGTCGGCGATCACGCTCCAGCGTATCTGATCAATCTTTGGCTGGCCACGGGCGAGGATAAATACGCCGATTTCCTGGCCTATACCGCTGACACCATCGTCCAGCACTTCCCCGACTACGAGCATTCTCCTTTTGTCCAGGAGCGTTTCTTTGAAGACTGGAGCCACGACACCACCTGGGGCTGGCAACAGAATCGCGCGGTGGTCGGGCACAATCTGAAGATCGCCTGGAACCTGATGCGGATTCACAGCATTCGCCCCAATGCCGACTATGTCACCATGGCGGAAAAAATCGCCCAGTTGATGCCGGAAGTGGGTTCAGACCGGGTTCGCGGCGGCTGGTACGACGTAGTCGAGCGGGTGCTCGCTCCCGGCGAGGAAGTCCATCGCTTCGTCTGGCACGACCGCAAGGCCTGGTGGCAGCAGGAGCAGGCCATCCTGGCTTATCTGATCCTGCACGGTTGCCTGAACAAGGCGGATTATCAGCGGCACGGCCAGGAGGCGGCGGCGTTCTATAACGCCTTCTTCCTCGATCACGACGACGGCGCCGTCTACTTCAACGTGTTGGCCAACGGCCTGCCCTATCTGCTCGGCAACGAACGGCTCAAGGGTAGCCATTCGATGAGCGCCTATCACTCCACCGAGTTGTGCTTTCTGTCGGCGGTCTACCTCAACCTGCTGACCCACAAACAGCCGATGACCTTGTATTTCAAGCCGCGGCCCGACGGCTTCCCTGGCCGGATCCTGCGGGTAGCCCCGGATATCCTGCCCAAGGGCAGCGTCCGCCTGACCGCGGTGGAAATCGACGGACGGCCCCATTCGGCCTTCGACGCCGAGGGCCTGTCCATTCAGTTGCCCGATTCACGGCAGGACGTGCGGGTCAAGGCGACTCTCACGCCCGTCCAGTAACCCTGCTCACTTCACTGAAGGATTCAGGCATATGGCGATCCAGGTTGAGGTTTCCACCCGGAACGAGATTACGGTCGTCACCGTGGCCGGCGAGATTGACGGCGGGTCGGCGCCGGGGCTCCAGTCCCAGGTCCTGCCCCTGTTGCAGCAGAACGGCGCGTTGGTCCTGGATTTGGCGGGCGTCACCTACATGTCCAGTGCCGGGCTGCGCGTACTGCTTCTGCTCTATCGTCAGGCCGTCGCCCGCAACGGGCGGGTTGCGCTGGCGGGAGTGGCGGAGACCATTAAGGACACGATGGCGGTCACCGGTTTCCTCAAGTTCTTCACCGTGGCCGGCACCGTCGATCAGGCTCTAACCACGCTCCAGCAGGCCTGAGATGGATACTCGCATCGACTTTTATCCGACTCACCAGCATCAGGGCTACAAGCTCCGACCGGGGCGCCCCGTACCGTTCGGGGCTACCCTGGTGCCAGGAGGGGTCAATTTCGCCATCTGCTCCCGTCACGCGACCTCATGCACGCTGGTGCTGTTCGAGAAAGGCGCGGCCACGCCGCTGGTGGAGATCCCCATCCCCGAAGTGTTCCGCATTGGCAACGCCTGGTGCATGGTGGTCTTCGACCTCGACTACGAGCGGATCGAGTATGGCTACCGCATGGAGGGACCCTGGGATCCGAGGGCGGGGCACCGCTTCGATGCTTCCAAGATCCTGCTCGATCCCTACGCCAAGGCGATTGGTGGGCGCGATGTCTGGGGCGAACCGCCGGACTGGAACGATCCCTACCCCCACCGGGCCCGGCTGATCTTTGAGGACTTCGACTGGGAAGACGACCGTCCCCTGGAAACGCCCCTCGCGGATTTGGTGATCTACGAATTGCATGTGCGCAGCTTCACTCGCCACCCCTCCGCGGGGGTCAAGCACTCCGGCACCTATGCGGGCCTCATGGCCAAGATTCCCTATCTCAGGGAACTGGGGGTGAATTGCGTCGAACTGATGCCCATCTTCGAGTTCGACGAATTCGAGAACAGCCGGCCCAATCCGGTCACCGGCGAAACGATGTACAACTACTGGGGCTACAGCACGGTGGGCTTTTTCACCCCCAAGGCCGGTTACGCCGCCACCGGACCGCTTGGAATGCAGGTGGACGAGTTCAAGAACCTGGTCAAGGAACTGCACCGCAACGGCATCGAAGTCATTCTCGACGTGGTGTTCAACCACACCGCCGAGGGCAACGAGCAGGGGCCAACCCTTTCCTTTCGGGGCATCGACAACCAGACCTACTACATGCTCACCCCTGAGGGGTACTACTTCAACTTCAGCGGTTGCGGCAACACCCTCAACTGCAATAATCCCGTCGTGCGGATGATGGTGCTCGACTGCCTGCGCTACTGGGCGGCGGAATATCATATCGACGGCTTCCGCTTCGATCTGGCCGCGATCCTGGGCCGCGACCCCTGGGGCGCTCCGATGCCCAATCCTCCGCTGCTGGAAAGCCTGGCTTTCGACCCGATCCTGGCCAAGTGCAAGCTGATCGCCGAAGCCTGGGACGCCGGCGGCCTGTATCAGGTCGGTTCCTTCCCGGCCTACGGACGTTGGGCCGAATGGAACGGCAAGTACCGCGACGACATCCGCCGCTTCCTGAAGGGCGACGAGAGTATGGTTCCCGCCCTGGCCCAGCGCCTTCAGGGTTCGCCCGATCTCTACGGCTGGAATCGGCGCGGTCCCACCGCCTCGATCAACTTCATCACCTGCCACGACGGCTTCACCCTTTACGATCTGTTCGCCTACAACCATAAGCACAATGAGGCCAACGGCGAACAGAACCGCGATGGCGGCGACGACAACCATAGTTGGAACTGCGGAGTCGAGGGCGAAACGGATAATCCGGACGTCAACGCCCTGCGCCAGCGCATGATCAAGAACGCCCTGGCTATCTTGTTGATGAGCCATGGGGTACCGATGATCCTGATGGGCGACGAGGTAGGCCGCACCCAGCGCGGCAACAACAACACCTACTGCCACGACAACGACCTCAACTGGTTCGACTGGTCCCTGCTGGAGCGCAACGCCGACCTGTTCCATTTCGCCCGCCAGATGATCGCCTTCCGCAAGACCCATCCACTCTTGCGCGCCCGCGAGCACCTGGGGATCAGCACCGCCCAGGCCGACTTTATCTGGCATGGCGTTCATGCCTGGAGCGCCGACTGGTCCCCAGGTTCGCGCACACTGGCGTTCCTGTTGCGCGAGCGCCAGGCCGGCCAAGGCGGCAATACCAACCCGGTGCTGTACATGGCCCTGAACGCCTACTGGGACGCCCTGCCTTTCCAGTTGCCCGAATTGCCGATCAACTATCGCTGGCATCTGTTCGCCAACACGGCGCTATCATCGCCCCACGACATCTATGAACCCGGCCATGAGATTCCCCTGGAGCCGTATCAGGACAGCTTCCTGGTCGGCGGACGGGCCGTGGTCATCCTGGTCGGACGTCCCTGAATTCAGCCACATCAACACGTTACGGAGGATCCATACATGGCATTCAGCGCGAATCTTGAAATGACGGGTTCCGAGGCCCGGATCACCCTCGAGGGGGAGCTCGATGCCGCGGTCGCCGATCAGTTTCGCCAAACCGTCGAACGCGCCGCGCAGGAAAAACCCCAGAAGCTCGTCTTGTTCATGGACAAGCTGCAATTCATGGCCAGCGCCGGCTTGCGCGTGCTGGTGTTCGCCAAGCAACGCATGGGACGGGACGTGGCCATTTACGTCATCGGCGCCACTGGGCCCGTTCTCAATACGATGCAGATGAGCGGCTTCCACCAGGCCGTCTATCTGCAGGAGAGTTATCCCTGACCCAGCGAGCGCCCCGCCATGATCCAACACAGCCTTCCGGCCAGCCTGGCGGCGCTTTCGGACATCCGCCGACTGGTCATGCAAGCCTGTCAAACCGCGGGATTGAGCGAGGATGCCGCCTATCGCCTGGCCTTGGCTGTGGATGAGATCGCCACCAACATCATCACCCACGGCTATGAGGAACAGGGCTTGACCGGCGACATCGTGGTTTCCCTGGACCAGACCGACAAGGATTTGACCGTCCTCCTGGAGGATACCGGCGTTGCTTTCGATCCGCGTGCCCAAAGCCTGCCCACCGCCGAAGACCTCGACAAGCCACTGGATGACCGCGAAATCGGGGGGCTGGGGATTTTCCTGGCGCTCGCGGGGGTGGACCGTTTCGACTATCAGCGATCCGACAACGTCAACCGCAACCTCTTTGCAATGAACCTGGCCTAGAGCCACCTGGAGCAACCGACATGGCCAAGAAAGCGTTGTACATCCTCTCGGAATACGGTTATTGGGGCGTGGAACTGCTGGGGCCCCTGACCCATCTGGACGCCGCCGGCTACGAGGCGGTTTTCGCCACTCCCAAGGGCAAGCGCGCCCACGCTCTGCCGCCCAGCTACGATCCCACCTATTTCGATCCACCGCTGCGCTGCAACGTCACCGAACCCGACATCGCCGTCAAGGTCAAGGCCCTGGACGAATCGAGCCGGCTCGACAAGGTCGTCAACCTGTCGGAATGGTTCCCGGAGCGCCCCTATTTCAGCGAGCCCGATTTCCTGCGCCAGTTCGAGGCTTATTACAACCGCCGCGCCGAGGTGTGGAAGGAGCTGGAGGACTACTCCTGCCTGGTGCTGGTCGGCGGCTCCGGCCCGTTGATCGACATGGCCAACAACCAGCGGGTGCATGACGCCATCCTGGGATTCCACAAGCTGGACAAGCCGGTCGCCGGCATCTGCTACGGTGTGACCCCACTGGCCTTCGCCCGCGAGATCGACACGCGCAAGTCGCTGATCCGGGGCAAGCACGTCACCGGCCACTGCATCGAATACGACTACAAGGACGGCACCGGCTTCCTGAACACCGATCTCAACATGGGACCGCCGCCCTATCCGCTGGAATACCTGCTGAGTGACGCCGTGGGTCCGGACGGTCAGTATCACGGCAATTTCGGGCGGCGCACCTCGGTGATCGTGGACTGGCCGTTCATCACCGCCCGTTCGCTGCAATGCTCCTTCGAGTTCGGCGAGCAACTGGTCAACATGCTCGACAAGGGCCTGCGCCGCTACGGCTGGTGATTCCATGACCGCGCCCGCCTCCAAGACCGGCCGCCACGCCATCCTCGAACAGTTCCTCGCGGATGGCATGACCCACATGTTCGGTAATCCCGGCACGGTCGAGCAGGGCTTCCTCGATGCTCTGTCCGACTATCCGGACCTCAAGTACATCCTGACCCTGCAAGAGTCGGTGGCGGTGATGGCGGCGGACGGTTACGCCCGCGCTGTCAAGCGTCCCACCCTCGTGCAGATTCACAGCACGCCGGGCCTGGGCAACGCCATCGGCGCGCTGTACCAGGCCAAGCGGGGTCACGCACCGCTGGTAGTGATCGGGGCCGACTCCGGCGTCAAGTACTTTGGCATGGATGCCCAGATGGCGGGCGACTTGGTGGCGTTCGCCGAGCCGGTGACCAAGTACGCAACCTGCGTCTACGATCCGGCTTCGCTGCTGCGGGTATTGCGCCGGGCTATCAAGATCGCCGCCACCCCGCCGATGGGACCGGTCTACGTCTGTCTGCCCATGGACATCCTGGACGCCCCCGTCAGCGAGGACGTGTTTCCGACTTTCATTCCCTCCAGTCGGGTCGCGCCCGAACCGGAACTGGTGAACGAAGCGGCGCGACGGCTGGCGGCGGCGGAACGGCCGATGCTGTTCATCGGCGACGGCATCGCCTACTCACGGGCGCAGGCCGAACTGACCCAGGTCGCCGAACTGCTCGGCGCCGAGGTCTGGGAGGCCAGCAACGGCGAGCTGAACATGGACACCACGCATCCCCTGTATCAGGGGGCGACGGGGCACATGTTCGGCGCGCAGAGCCTTCCGATCACCCGCAAGGGCGACGTCAATCTGGTTTGCGGCACCTACATGGTTCCGGAGGTGTTCCCGGAACTGGGCGACATCTTCGCGCCGGGGGCCCAGGTCATCCATTTCGACCTGGACGGCTACGAGATCGCCAAGAATCATCGGGTGACGTTGGGCGCGGTCACCGACCCCAAGCTGACCCTGGCGGCCCTGGCCGAAGCTTTGGAGCGGACTTTCAGCCCGGCGCAACGGGCCGCAGCGCAAGCCCGAAGCCAGGCCATCGGCGCGGCCAAGGCGGCGCGCATCGCCGAGCAGAAGGCCAAGGATGCGGCCAGCCGCAACGATCTGCCGCTCCACATGGCCCGCTTCATGGCAGAACTGGCCCCACGCCTGCCGGAGGATGCGGTGATCTTCGACGAGGCGCTGACCAACTCGCCGCCGATCACCCGCTATTTCCCGCCGCGCCGGCCGGAACATTACTTCCTCACCCGCGGCGGCTCGCTGGGTCTGGGTTTTCCCGGCGCCATCGGGTTGAAACTGGCCTGCCCCGACAAGCTGGTGATCGGTTTTTCCGGAGACGGCGGCTGCATGTACACCATTCAGGCGCTGTGGACGGCGACGCGACACAACCTGAACGTCAAGTTCGTGGTGTGCAACAACCTGTCCTACCGGTTGCTGCAACTCAACATCCAGGCCTACTGGCGGGAATTGGGCATCGCGCCGCGTCCCTACCCCCTGAGCTTCGATCTGTCTCACCCTCCCCTCGACTTCGTCAAGATGGCCGAATCGATGGGGGTCGCGGCGACCCGGGTCGAGCGTCCCGAGCAAATCGTTCCGGCCATCGAGCAAATGTTGAACAGCCCAGGCAGCTTCCTGATCGATCTGGCGCTGGAAAACGATACCCACCCCGAGTTGATCGGGGTCCGGTGCGGCCAATGACGCCCGCCGCTTTTCCCCATGCAAAGAGGAGTTTCCCATGCCTGAACTGAGCAACAGTGAAATCGAACGGTTCGTGGCCGACTGGTACAAGGCGCTGGACGTGCATGAACCCATGGTCAACATCCTGCCCCTGCTGGCCGACGAAGGGCTCGAAATGGTGTTTCCCGAGGCCACCCTGCACGGCAAGGCGGCATTCGAGGGCTGGTATCAACGGGTCATCCGCATCTTTTTCGACGAGGATCACCGGGTCAAGTCGGTCACGGTGGATCGCCAGGGCGAGGATTACAACCTGGATGTGGTGGTCGAGTGGAAAGCCAGCGTCTGGAATCCGCCGGCGCCGTACAGCGCCCGCATCATGCTGGACGCCTATCAGCGCTGGGTGGTGCGCGTTCATCCGGTCACCGGCAAGCCGGTGGTCCGCACCTACATCGTGGACCGGCTGGAATACCACGAGGGTTCGGCCAAGCTCTAAATTCCATCCGGCTTCGCGCCCCCGCCGGGCGCGGGACGCCAGAACGCTTTCGTCGCCAAGGAGATTCAAGTCATGAAGAAAAACGTGCCTGACAGCCCGCTGGGCAAGCTGTACAACGAACACATCGACTTCATCATCGCCCACAACGTCGAGGGTCTGCTCAACCAATATGCTCCCGACTGCGTGCTAATCAGCAGCATGACCCCGGATAAGCAGCCCCTTTACGTGCGCGGCCATAAGGAACTGGAAGAATTCTTCCGCTCGCGCATTTTCACGCTCAAGGACCTCACCACCGACATCGCCTTCTGGGCCGAATTGCCCAACGGCCTGATGATGGTCGAAGCCATCGAGTTCGAGGGCATGGACGGCAGCAAGGGCGCCTGCCGCTTCTACGACAACTGGGTGCTGGACGAGAACGGCAAGATCAAAATCCACTTCGCCGGCGTGGTCCAGTATGCCGACGGCAGTATCGCCTGAGCGGGAGGACCGCCCCATGCCTCTGCACGGCAAAAAAGTCGGCATCCTGATCGAAGGCGACTACTACGAGCCGGAAATCTGGTACTACCAGCATCGTTTCGCCGAGGAAGGCATCGAACTGCATTTGCTCACCCGCCTCTGGGGCCAGCCGATGCTGGAGTTTCTGGGTCATGAGTATCGCGCGCCCCTTCAGTGTCGCGAATCCTTCGAGGGGATGAGCGACGCCGAACTGCGAAGCTACGCGGCGATCATCGTGCCTTCCGGCATGGTGGCGGACCGGTTGCGCTACACCGAGGATCCGGAGCGTTCCCCGCCGGCCACCGAATTTCTCCAGCGCGCGTTCGCGGAACCCACCATCCTCAAGGGCATCATCTGTCATGGCATGTGGCTGGTGGCGCCAATGCCGGAACTGGTGCGCGGGCGACGGGTCGTCGTGCATAACAACCTGATCGGCGATGCGCGCGCCTACGGCGCCGTTTACACCAACGAGGATGTGGTGGTGGACGGCGACCTGATCACTGCCCGAAGCGGTGGCCACTGCCATCAGTTCCCCCGCGCCATCATCGACCGTCTGTCCTGACCTGAATTCACGGAGAGCGAAACCATGTCCACGCTTGCCTTCGCCCATGTCGGGCTGACCTGCAAGGATCCGCTGACCATCGAGCGGTTCTACACGAAATATTTCGGCTTCCAGCGGGTGCGCGTCGTTCCGCTGGGAGACGACGAACTGGTTTACACCCGCTCCGGCAACCTGACCCTGGAAATCTTCAAGGCCAAGGAGGAGCGGCCGATCTCTCCACCGGGCGCGGACGGTTATCCATGGGCTGGGGTACGACATTTGGCCTTTCAGGTTGACGATGTGGACGCCAAGCTCGCCGAACTGGGCGAGGAAGCCAGGATATCCCTCGGCCCCCTGGATTTCGATACCTTCATTCCCGGTTGGAAAACCGTTTGGGTCGCCGATCCTGAAGGCAACATCATCGAAATCAGCCAAGGCTATACGGACGCCCCCGGCACTCCTCCCTTGCAAACCTGAACCAGCGGTTCCACGGCGCGCCCGGCGGCTCGCTCTGTCGGGCCGTTCGGGGATGACCGAATCAATCATCAAGAGGTTTGACAAAGCGTGTTGACCGTGAACGTGGCCAAGTCCGGCGAGGTGACCGAAGTTCTGCTGACCGGGGAACTGGACGGCATGACCTCGTCGCAACTGGAGCAGCAGTTGAACAGCCTGATCGGGTCGGGCGAGCGGCGGTTCTTGATCCGGTTCGCCGCGCTAGCCCTGATTACCAGCGCCGGTCTGCGCGTGTTTCTGGGGTTCGCCAAGAAAACGCACAAGCTCAACGGCAAAATGGTCTTGTGCGAGATGTCGCCCAACGTGCGCGGCGTATTCGACATGGCCGGGTTCAGCAACATCATGACCATCAGCGCCACGGCCGCCGAAGGCAAGGCCCTGCTTGAACCCGACTCGACGCCCACCACGCCCTAACTCCGTCCGCCGATTCGCGCGCCACCGCCACGGTGGCCTGGTCAGCAAACATTTATTTGCCCGATCTCAGTGGAGAAGTCGATGTTCGCTAGCTCAGGCAATGTATCCAAGGAAGAAGCCGCCCGCACCGCCGCGATTGCGGGCGCCATCGATGTGCTCGTCACCCTGAGCGCCCTTATCGCGGCGCATTCGTCGGTTCTGCTCGCCGACTTTCTCAAGACCAGCCTGGAATTTGTCGCGGTCCTATTGTCCTGGCTGGCGATCCGGCGCATCGTCGGCGGAACCCAACACCAATTTGATTACGGGCTTGGCAAGCTGGAAAACCTTTCCAGCCTGTTCGTGGGCAGCATCATGCTGCTGGGGATGCTGGTGATCGTAATCAACGCCATCGCCAACATGCTCAATCCATCGCATATCGCCGGTCTTGGCGTGTGGATCAGTCTGATTGCCCAAATCGTTTTCGGCGGGATCAATAGCCTTTTGAGCTGGCGCAGTTTCCGCACGGCCCGCGCCGAGAACTCCCCATTGCTGAAGTCCCAGGGGCAGTTGTTCTTTACCCGCGCCTTCGGCAACGTCTTCATTTTGCTGGCCCTGGGACTGAGCCTGCTCCTGTCGGGCTTCTCCTGGTCGGTCTACATCGACCCGGCGGCATCGCTGGTGATCGCCGCCAGTATCCTGATCTCGGCGATTGGCGTGCTGTCCAGTTCATTCTACGATCTGCTCGATCGAACCCTGGAAGAAGCCGATCAGATCGTGATCCTGCGCGAGTTGGCCCAGCGCTTCCATGACTATGAAGCCTTGCATGGTATTCGTTCGCGCCGCGCCGGGGGTCAGGTATTCATCGAGGTTTTTCTCGAATTCGATCCTGATGAAACCATGGGCGAAATTCAAATGGTCGCGGACGCCCTGTGCCGTAGTATCGAAGCGCAGATTCCGAGCAGTCGGGTTGCCGTCGCCCTTGCCAAGGAAGCATTGCATTAGACGCGCCTTCAAATAAGCCGTCAGCACATCTGCAATGCCATAATCGATAAAATTCAACGTCATATCACAGCCTTAAGGAGGCCGTGCATGAATCACTTGCGTAGCTTAATGTTATCGCTGCCTGTCTTTTTGTGCGTCCTGCTGCAACCTATCGGCGCCGACGCGAAATCCTACAACGAACTGCAAGCGATCAGCGCCTCGCAAAAGGCGGGCGTCAATATCCAAGCCCTCATTCAACCCGCCGCCACCTCCACGGTACTCCAACAGGCCGCGAAAAGTTTCTTCGCGGCTTACCGGCAAGCCACCCTTGACGCCAGCGCCACCGCCGCGTTGCTAAACTTGCTGACGGATAATGTGGAAATGACCTTTAGCGGACAAGCGGGGGAAATGTTGCCTTTTGCGGGTATTTTCATCGGGCGCGATGGCGTCGCCAACGTCATGAAAGCCATCCGCGATCAATCCAGGACCGAGTCTTTCCAGGTTCGAGAGACTCTCTTCACAACGTTCGCGGTCGATTTCAGCCTGTTGCCGCAGAACCCCTTGATCCCCCAGGACAACCGGGTTGCCGCCATCCTGGAGGAAGTACGCACGGCCAATCGTCTTGAGCGCCGCACCTATCGGCTCGATATAGTCGCCTGGCTGACGGTGGAGAACGATGGCAAAATCTCCAGGGCGCAATTCTTTTATGATAGCTACGTCCCTTCCCAAGCCTTTGTTGGCGCTCCTCGGTTGATGGTCAATCCCGATATCTATCCAGTCATCGCGCCGCTGCGTGATCCCAATGCTGACCCCGTGATCACTCTAAGCACCGTGATGGATTTTTTTGGGCGTTTCGGCGCCGACACGGTCCCACCATTCGATTGCGTCTTCAATAACATCGTACAGGTGATGGACCCCAGCATTGCCGTCAGTTACGCGGGCGATCCAAAGCTGGTGCCGTTCGCGGATGATGGGATTCGGCAGGGTATTGAAGGCGCTCTGAGCGTATTTTGCGACACGGAAGTGTACACACACCCACGAACCTTCAATATCGAGGAAGTCGCCGTGGGGGCCGACCGCGTTGTTGCCAACACGTTCGAGCAGCGCACCGCCGTGGAAACCAGCCGTGGTTATGATATTGCCACGCAAATCATGGTGACCGCTCGCAACAAGCTGATTACTTCGGTCAAAGGTCTATTCGACAGCGTCATCACCGTCACGGCTCTCCACGGTGTGGATCCATTCTACATCGATCCATTCAACTGGCGTATCCCTGCTGGCCAGCGATAACTTGAATGTAGCGACGCCAAGTAAAATGGCGTCGCTACATCTCCGAAAAAATCGAGGATGTGGACAACATTATGGATAAACTTATCAAGGAGGCCATCGACCAAATTGACTCAACAACCCACCTGCAAGGAAACTTCCGCCAATCCGAGGAGGTATTCCCATGAATGAAAAGCTTGGTGGCATCCTGATTGTGGCCGATAGCGGGATCATAAACGAAACCTTGGTCCAAACGCTGTTTTCCCTGACGCAACGGGTGATGATCGTCAATGAAGCCAAACAGGCATTGGCTTTGGCCGAGGCTGGTCCTTTCAATTTGGTCCTATTCGCCGCACGCCTGCCTGATATGACAGCGCAAGAGTTTTTGAGGCAGATTAAGAACGCCGATAGTGCGAATGCCGTGGCCACCTTAGTGATCGGCGATCCAGATCAAGATGTCGAATTGGAGCAGTGCTTGCAAGCAGGCGCCGACGATTTCTTGATAACCCCGATTAGCGAAGGGCTGTTGAGAGCGCGCGTGCAATTTGTGCTTGAGCACAATCGCTTGCGCCATCAGCATGAACCCAGTCTCGAAAATGCGGAACTGCTGAAGATCGAGCACGATATCCAGGTCGCCAGGCGTATTCAGGCTGGCTTCTTGCCAACCGAGCTACCCAAACCGGGAGGTTGGGATGTTGCCGCGTGTTTCCAGCCCGCGCGCGAGGTGGCTGGTGATTTCTATGATGCCTTCATGCTTTCGCAAAACCGCCGCCTCGGTTTCGTGATCGCCGATGTGGTGGACAAGGGAGTGCCCGCCGCTCTGTTCATGGCGCTGGTGCGGAGTTTGACGCGCGCTTTCGCCCAGCAAAATTATTCGATCAACTGGACTGACATACTTGAGGCGGGCACATCGGCTCAACCGTTTACTCGCAGGCAAACCCGCGCCATCCCCTCGACCGGAACCATGGCGCTGAAGAACGCGGTGCAACTGACCAATAATTACATCACTGAAAATCATATGCAGGATAACATGTTCGCTACCTTGTTTTTTGGTATGCTGGACCCTGCGACTGGTCAATTGGCGTACATCAACGCGGGCCACAATCCACCGGTCATCTTTGACGGCAACGGCAACCTCAAGCTTGAACTTAAACCGACCAGCATGGCTGTGGGAATGATGCCCGATACCAATTACTCCATTGAATTTGCCCAGATTGATCCAGGTGACTTCATCTTCTGCTATACGGACGGCGTCACCGAAGCGCGCAATGCCGGCGGTGATTTTTTCATGGAAGACCGTCTTTTCGAACTGCTGGCCCGACCAGGAACGACAGCGCGCGGGCTCGTCGATCACGTCTATGCGGCACTACAGGACTTTATGACCGGCGCCGTCCAGTTCGATGATATCACGATGATTGCCGTAGTACGCCAACCTGAAAGGTTTTGATCTACCCTGACAAGCGTCAAGTAAAAATCCAGGTAAAGAAACCATGCCCAAGGTTATCTCGGTTCACTCCTTTCGTGGCGGTACGGGAAAATCAAACACGACGGCCAACATAGCCGCGCTTCTAGCCGAGCAGGGAATGCGAGTCGGCGTGGTCGACACCGATATCTTGTCGCCAGGCATTCATGTGCTTTTCGGTCTTGTGGAAGAAAAAATGGTGCATAGCCTCAATGATTATCTGTGGGGCTCTTGCAATGTGGAAGACGCAGCGATCGATATAACCGCCAATCTGGGTGATTCCGTCAAGGGTAAAGTCTATCTTATCCCTTCCAGCATGAAGACCGGCGACATCGCTCGCATCCTGCGGGAAGGCTATGACGTTGGCCTGCTGAATGACGGTTATGAACGCCTGATCAAGCAACTCAATCTCGACTTTCTCCTCATCGACACCCACCCAGGTCTGAATGAGGAAACGTTGTTGTCGATTGCGATTTCGGACGTGCTGATCATCGTCATGCGCCCCGACGCGCAAGATTTTCAGGGAACGGCTGTCACTGTCGAAGTGGCCCGCCAATTAAGCGTGCCGCTCATGCTATTAGTGGTCAACAAGACACCGCAAATTTTCGACAGTCAAATGGTCAAGAAACGGGTCGAAAACTCCCTGCGATGCGAGGTGGCGGCTATTTTGCCGCATAGCGATGAAATGATGGCGTTGGCCAGCGAAGGGGTGTTCGTCATGAAATATCCCGATCATCCCATGGTGCGCATGTTAAAGAAAGTTCTCGATTACTTTCAAAAGTAATCCGTTGCACCATGCCATGGATGCCCGCATGTCCTGGGTCATGGCCCAATCACCCACCTTGCAGTATCGCTGAGTAAACTGTCTTAGTGAGATCGCTCGGCGCGTAATCGACTCGCCAGCGTGTTGATGCGCTTGAAATACTCCGATTCCAGGATTTCGCCGACTTGTCTCGCGCAGTCGGCGTGGTCGATTTCGATATGAATGTCCTGATTCTGCTTCTTCAGCTCATGTTCGCGCGCATAAACCTCCTGGGCATTTTGAATGACCGAATAGCGAATGATATCGGGATCCTGCTCGGAAACGATTGGAGCTAGAAAGATAATTCCCCGATCGTGCAGGGTGAATTCCTCACGTCGAAGGAAGATACGCGCGCCATTCTCCAGCAGCAAATGAGTACCATTGGCGCTCTGGTCCACCAGAATGAATTTGCCTTGGCGAAACTCGATGGTGGCATGACTGCGGGATACCTGTTCTCGACTCACCACCAGGTCATTGCCGGCGCCGCGCCCAATCTTGAATACCCGATGATCGGGCATCAGTTCGATGCTTTTACCGCGATATTCCAAAAACAACCGCGCGAACAGCAACTTCATCAATGCTTCCTGGTAGATGACTACCTGGGTCTGACTGGTGGAGTCGCGCCAGATGATCTCGGTGATTTCCATCTCGCCCTGTTTGCCCGGCACCCACGACTGACCGAGATCGCGAGCCATTTGCCCAAGATCGGCGGGTAGCAACCCGGCCGTTTCCTGGGTGGTGATAATTTGATCGGCCTTGGCCAAGGTAAACATCCGAACGGCGACATTGACCGCGTCACCGAAAACCTTGTCTTCCTCCACGAGCACCTGACCGTGATGCAGGCCGATCTTGACGGAGATGTTCAGGCCGATCAGCGCCGAATCGTCCTTGAGACCCCGCTGCATTTCACAGGCGGCGCGAACCGCCCGTTCCGGATCCGGAAAACAGCTCATGATTTCATCGCCGGCCGCCTTGACTACAACCCCTCCCTGAGCCCCAATCTTAGCGGTGAGCACGCCCAACACCCGCATCTCGATCTGCCGTCCGCGCTGGGCGCCATACTTTTCGAACAATCGACTGCCGCCGCCGTCCGCGAACAGCACGGTTGCCGATACTTGTCGGGGCGATGCAGACCGATCATTGGTTTTGGACAGCAAGCGGCCAAGATTCAGTTTCATCACCTGATCCCAAATGAATTCGCCGGCTGCAATCGACTTGGAGAACCCCTTAGAAGGGTTTGACCAAGGTCAAGGTGGTTATCGATCCTTCGGAACGATCCTTGGCGCCAAATTCGCGCCAGTGACGCAACTGGAAACCGAAACCGTACTCGGGAAAGAAATTTTGGATCTCCGGGCCAATGCCGAACACTCGATCATGGACATTGGCGTCATACTGGATATCGGATCCTGTATCGCCGGTGACTTGCCATTGGGCGTAACCGGAGATACCTACGATCAGAGCGCCGAAGCTTTTGCCCAAGCCCCACTCCACCGAGACATCGTTTCCTGGGGTGATATCCACATACTGGCGCTTGCTGTGAACCTCGTAGCGAGCCAGAAAAGAGGCCGACCAAGTACGCTCCCGGTCAAAAAACCAGGTGCCGGCCACGATGGGATAATGAGTCCAGAAATCCTTGCCCGGTTGCGCTGGCTGCTGGTCGTCCCGATCGCCGGTGGGCGCGAACAGACCGTAGCCGACGCCGAAATCCCACTGCGGACCACGCCATTCCAGCACCAGGGGTTCCAGGTTCACATCGCCCAGACCGAAGTCGGAATCGTCGATCCCGAAGCTGTCGATCCGAACACTACGGTACACTAGCGGTACGGCCACATTCCAACTGAATTCCGCGCCCAGGAATTTGATTTGGGTGACATGGATGACTCGATGGACGTTGGCGAATGCCTTGGCTTTGAAACCCAGGGGCTTGCCGTCGGGGGCCAGCGCGGTATGGCCGGCGCTGTTTTTCAGTTGGTCGGCTTCGTAGAACAGATTGTACATCAGATAGTAAAGGCCCGGACCTGGCACGCTGCCCGCCAGGATACCGGAAGTGCCGTTGGGATAGTGGTTGGTCTCCTGCGCCGTGGCCGACAACCCACAAGCCATCAGGAACAAGACGACGGCGCCGAGCAACCCGGATTGACGATCCGCAATCGCGCTTGGTGATTCGCGCCGCGACGCATCCTTGACCGCCCCATGGACTGAATAAAGAGCAATGGTTTGATTCATAAAGTCATATCCGGCAACTTACGCTTTATCCTGGTACTGGAAATTTCAGACTTTGCGCCCACATTCTGGTCCCCATCCAGGCCGATGGCGTCGACCAAACGTATAGCCCAAAAAACCGAGCAAAACAATAGGTCATTGATGGATGGCGGGATCGCCGCGCCCGATCTTTCCCACCGCTTCGCTCGACCCGACACTATGCGGACTCGTTCCATCCGCTCATTCTCAGCCGTGGTCATAATGCCCAAGCCCGGCATTTCTGCTACCATGCGCCGCATTTCAGCGCAGTCATGAAGGAAGTCGAAAATGCCACGCCCATACAATTTTAGCGCGGGTCCCGCCATGCTGCCCGAGGCGGTTCTGGAACAGGCCAAGGCCGAAATGCTGGATTGGCGCGGTTCCGGCATGTCCGTGATGGAAATGAGTCATCGCGGCAAGGAGTTCGTCGCCATCGCCGAACAGGCCGAGGCGGATCTACGCGAACTGCTTGGTGTCCCCACGAATTACAAGGCGCTGTTCCTGCAAGGCGGTGCCTCCAGCCAGTTCGCGATGGTGCCGATGAACCTGCTGCGCGGCAAGGCGAAGGCGGATTACCTCAACACCGGACAGTGGTCGAAAAAGGCGATTTCCGAGGCCAAGAAATTTTGTCAGGTCAACGTCGTCGCCAGCTCCGAAGCGGTCAACTTCACCACCGTTCCGACTCGCGATACCTGGAAGTGCGATCCCGATGCCGCTTACCTGCACTACACGCCGAACGAAACGATCAACGGCGTCGAAATGCACGAAATTCCCGAGGTGGGCGTGCCGCTGGCGGTGGATGTGTCGTCCACCTTGTTGTCTCGACCGTTGGACGTAAGCAAATTTGGGGTGATTTACGCCGGCGCCCAGAAAAACATCGGTCCCGCCGGTTTGACCATCGTCATCGTCCGCGAGGATTTGATGGGCCAGACCGTTGCGGGCGCGCCGACCATGCTCGACTACGCCGCCATGGCCAAGGAAGGGTCGATGTACAACACGCCGCCGACCTATGCCTGGTACATCGCCGGGCTGGTCTTCCAATGGCTGAAGGCGCAGGGCGGGCTGACGGCGATGGCCGAACGCAACCAGGCCAAGGCCGAGTTGCTGTACAAGGCCATCGACGAATCCGGCTTCTACAAGAATCCGGTCGATCCGGCTTATCGCTCGTGGATGAACGTGCCGTTCACCCTGCCCGACGAAGCGATGGACAAGCCGTTCCTGGCCGAAGCCAAGAGCGCCGGCCTGCTGACCCTGGCTGGTCACCGCTCGGTTGGCGGGATGCGCGCCAGCATCTACAACGCCATACCGCTGGAAGGCGTCAAGGCGCTGGTGGACTTCATGGCCGATTTCCAGAAACGGCGCGGCTGATCGCCCCCACCCCTATCCTCCCCCACGAGGGGAGGGCGCGTTTCCTACCCAACCCGATTCGAAGACGATGTACAAGATCCTGACTCTGAACAACATCAGCGTTTCCGGCTTGGAGCGCCTCCCCCGGGACCGCTACGAGATCGCTTCCGAGATTCAAAATCCCGACGCCGTGCTGCTGCGTTCCTTCAGCATGCATGACTGGCCGATTCCCGCCAGCCTCAAGGCGGTGGGCCGCGCCGGTGCCGGCGTCAACAACATCCCCGTACCCCAGATGACCGCCAAAGGGATTTGCGTGTTCAACGCGCCCGGCGCCAACGCCAACGCCGTCAAGGAGCTGGTCATCG
>ERZ761607.987-NODE-987-length-39540-cov-7.105939_pt1 | contig 39540 bp, 36 predicted proteins | sample MGYA00511164_ERZ761607 | MGnify/ENA primary metagenome ERZ761607 (study PRJEB28899, sample SAMN02445080) | bioreactor sludge metagenome | biome: EBPR sludge | place: Australia: Brisbane, Thorneside Wastewater Treatment Plant | collected 2011-06-22 ...
AAGAAGCCGCTTGAACCGGCCATTTCATCGATGCATCACTTTGAATCACACCCATGGTGATCACGCGGGGCCGCGCCGGCTGCGTCTATTTCACTCCGGAGTTTTCCGGCGAGGTGGCGAGCTTCGCGGTCGAGGCGGTGGATGCGACCGGCGCGGGCGATGGCTTCATGGCCGGCCTGCTGCAAGGCTTGCTCGCCGAACCGGGCGCGTTCCGGGACGAAGCGCGCTTGCGCGAACTGTGCCGCTTCGCTAACGCGGTCGGGGCGCTCACGACCTTGCAACGGGGCGCGATTCCGGCATTGCCGGAGCGGGAACGGGTTTGGAATTTCCTGAGCAACCGCGGATCGCGGATGTAACCGCTCAGATATCCTGGCGGTTTTGCCCCGTATTGATGGGTTTCGTTCCTCAACCCATCCTACAACTCATTAGTTTTCGTAGGATGGGTTGAGCGTAGCGAAACCCATCGCCGGGCCGGGACGAGGAAGGATTGATGGGTTTCGTTCCTCAACCCATCCTACAAGTCATTGTTTTTGTAGTTTTCGTAGGATGGGTTGAGCGTAGCGAAACCCATCGCCTTGCTGGAAGCCAGTCAGTTGAAATCTAGCCTCGAATTGGCGACAGTGCTTTATCATTCGAGGATAGACCCGCTGCCGGATTTGGTGGCGCATTTGCTGGGATTCTTGACGGACAACCAGGATTTTTTTGAAACATGATGGACTGGCAAGAAATCTGGAATTGGCTGGGCAACGAACAGAATCGGACCGTACTGGCATTCATCGGCACCGGCCTTGCGGCCGTCTGTGCTGCAATCTGGAAGGTTTACGAGCGTATCTCCTCTCGATCTTCTTCCAAAGACAAGGGCGACCACGACCCGGCACCCGCCCCACTCCCGCCAAACTCGGACCCTCCCGCCCTGCCGCCGCTCGATCCCGCCGCTTTGCGCGCGGTGTATCTCCGTTTGCGGGCCAGCGAGTGGCGGACCATCCCGCTGGATGTGCTCGACGAGCGATCCGCCGACCCCGCCGCCCGGCGGTTGACCCTGGAGCAAGTGTACGTCGCGTTGAACGTGACCACGCCACGCCCCAAGGCGCTTTATGTGCAAGGTAAAGAGAGTTACGAGCAACCGCCGCTAGGCGCGGTGGAAGCGCTCTGCTGCGCGAAACGGCGACGCATGGTGCTGCTGGGGCAGCCGGGTTCCGGCAAGAGCACGCTGGGGCGCTATCTCTGTTTAACTCTGGCGGAAGCGTTGTCGGAACCGGACGCCGCGAATTTGGCGGAACGGCTGCCGGGCTGGAATGGTCCTGCCCTGCTGCCGGTGTTCGTGCCGCTGCGCCAACTGGCGGCCGGTCTGTCGGCGACCGATCTCGGAAGCGCCAGCCAGATCGAAACCTTCATCCGCCAGCAGATGGATGCGCGGGATGCCTTGCGCGGTTTCGGCCAACCGCTGCTGAAGGAACTGGAAACCGTCGGGGGACTGGTGATCTTCGACGGTCTGGACGAAGTGACCGGCGCGCAGCGTGCGCGGGTCAAGCAGGCGCTCCAGGAGTTCGCCGACCTGTATCCCCGTTGCCGGATTTTGGTGACGTGCCGGGTACACAGCTACCGGCAGGATTCGGCGTGGCAATTGAACTGGACCGCCGAACACACGCTGGCGGATTTCGATCAGAACCAGATCGAACGCTTCATCGAGGCTTGGTATCACGCGCTCGCCGTCTTGAATCCCGGCAGTCCGGTCGATTACGCCGGCAAGGCGCGCACCCTGAAAACCGCGCTCGCCCCGAACGACCCGCGTGGCCTGCGGGACTTGGCGGGAACGCCGCTGCTGCTCACCGTGATGGTGATCGTCCACACCCACAAGGAACTGCCGGACAGCCGGGTCGGGGTGTATCGGGAATGCGTGGACATCCTGCTGCTGCGCTGGCAAGGGGCGCGCGAGGGCGAGGCGCGACGGCCGCCCTTGCTGGACAAGCTGTTGCCGCACGGTGGAACCGCCTTGAAGGTGCAGCAGGGATTGCGGGAAATCGCGTTCGAGGCGCACCGGGACGGTGGACGGGACCGGCCGGGCGGCCGGGCGCTGGTGAGCGACGTGATCATCGGCGGGGTGATGCGCCGCTGGCTGGGGTCGGATGGAACCGACGTTTTCCTGGATTACTGTCGGCACACCAACGGCTTGCTGCTGGTGGATCAGGTCGTCCCGGGAGAAGCGGCCGAACCAGTGATCCGCTACGTCTTTCCCCATTTGAGCTTTGAGGAATACCTGGCGGCGCTCTATCTGTTGCAGCAACCGAAGGGGCTTGGGGAAATCGTCGCGCTAACCGGCGATCCGGCCTGGTGGGAAGTGGCGCGATTCTACGGAGAACACCTCTGCCACGACGAGCAAGGCGGTAATCCGTATTTGGCGAAAACGCTGCTGATGGAACTGTGCTCGAACCAAGAACCACGGAACCGCGACGATGGCGACTGGCGGCGGGTATGGTTGGCGGGCGCTCTGCTGCCGGGCTGGCGGCGGAGCGTGCCCACGGACGCCCGCGAACCTGCGCTGGAAAACCGGATCGTGGGCGACGTAGTGGCGCTGGTGGAAACGCCGGCGGCGCTGCGCCAGGACGCCCAGGCTCGGGCGGCGGTGGGGCGCGTGCTGGCGGCGTTGGGCGATCCCCGCCCCGGCGTCGGACTCGGTACGGACGGCCTGCCGGACGTGCTGTGGGTGCGGATTCCGGGCACGCAAACTGTTCGTACCAGCGGCCGGTTTCCCGACTTTACTGGCTTGCGCTTGGGTAACGGCGCGAAACTGGATTCCGAAGCCGACGACAATGAAAACTGGCCCGCCGATGCCGCGCCGCTGGAGATCGCCGATTTCGAGCTGGCGGCCTATCCAGTGACGGTGGCGCAGTTCCGGCCATTCGTGGAACAGGGCGGTTATCGGCAAGAACGCTACTGGAGCGCGGATGGCTGGCAGTGGCGGGAAGAACAGAACCAGTCGGAACCTTGGCTGTGGAATGATCCGGTCTGGACCGTGCCGAACCAACCGGTGATCGGGGTTTCCTGGTACGAAGCCGAAGCGTATTGCCACTGGCTGAACGAACAATTGCGCCAGCCGCTTGGAACCTTCCGCTTGCCGACGGAAGCGGAATGGGAATGGGCGGCGCGCGGCCCGGAAGGGCGGCGTTATCCGTGGGGAGACGAGTGGGAAGCGTGGCGCTGCAACGGCGCGGAATCCGGTCTTGATCGCACCAGCGCAGTGGGCTGTTTTCCGGGTGGCGCGGCGGATTGGTGGCGGGTTATGACGGGCGGCGATAGTCGCTTGCACGATTTATCCGGTAATGTCTGGGAGTGGGCGTCGTCGGTGTATAAAAAGGATTATTCAGAATCAAATCAGTCAGTTATCGACGAAAATTCCGGCGGTTCCCGGGTGCTGCGGGGCGGCTCGTGGAGCTACGTACCGTTGTGGTTGCGGTCGGCCGCTCGCTACAGGGACGACCCGCGCAATAGGAGCGACGACGCCGGGTTCCGTCTCGCCAGGACCTTATAACCCTTTGATCTTTTTTCTTTTTCCCTTTTTTGGGGTCCAGGGGGCGAAGCCCCCTGGCGTTTTTTTCGGGGGGTAGCGCCACCATAACAACCATCGATGCTCGATCGCCCCAGGTGGTGACCGTCGCGCTCAACCCGGCGCTGGATCAAACCATCGAAATCGCCGGTTTACGCCCCGGCGCCGTCAATCGCGCCCTGCGGATGCACATCGATGCCGGCGGCAAGGCGGTCAACGTCGCCTCCTGCCTGTCCGATTTCGGCGTGAGCGTCGCCGTCACCGGCCAGATCGGCCGCGACAACGCCGCACCGTTCGAGGACTTGTTCCGGCGCAAGCGGATCGCCAACCACTGCGGCTATCTGGACGGCCTGACCCGGATCAACACCAAGCTGGTCGATACGGTCAGCGGCGAAACCACCGACATCAACCTGCCGGGACCGGAGTTTGCCCCGGCCGCCGCGACCGAGTTGCTGGAGCAGATATCGCAGCGGCTGGATTCGCTGGTCGCGCACGCCCGCTGGGTGGTGCTGTCCGGCAGCCTGCCGCCGGGAATGCCGGAGGATGCCTACGCCACCATCACCCGACGGGTGCGAGCGGCCGGCGGCGCGGTCCTGCTCGACACCAGCGGCGGGCCGCTGCGGGCGGCGCTGGCGGCCGGTCCCAGGATCGTCAAGCCGAACCGGCACGAACTGGCCGAACTGGCCGGCCGGCCGCTCGACACGTTGGACGCCCTGATCGCCACCGGGCGGGAGCTATTGAACGGTTCGCCCGCGCCCGAACTGGTCGTGGTGTCGCTAGGTGAGGACGGCGCGCTGTTCCTGACTCGCGAGCAGGCGTTGCGCGCCCTGCCAGCGCGGGTGAACGTCAGCAGCACGGTCGGGGCCGGCGACGCGATGGTGGCGGGCCTGGTCGCCGCCCAATTGGAAAACCTGACGCTGGCCGACACCGCCCGGCTGGCGACCGCCTTCGCCGCCGCCAAGCTGGCCCGGCTCGGCCCACACCTGCCGCACCCAACTGAGGTCCGCGCCCTGGCCCGGCGGATCGACGTGCAACCGATGTAACCGTTCGGATCCCTTGGTGATTTCGCCCCGTATCGATGAGTTTCGTTCCTCAACCTATCCTACAACCCATTAAGTTTTGAGGCGCTCGATCATTCCTTATCCCCCAGCGACTTGATCACCATCAATTCGTTGCCCCGGTCGGGCTTTGTTGCGTGAACCGCTCTTAAGGCATGGTCGCCCTGATAGATCAGCGGCGGCCTGGGTTCAGCGCGAACCGGGATCACCCACTATCCGCGCCAACATCGCCCGAATGACGCGCTCCTGCAATTCCGGGTCGCTGGTGCGTTCCTCGACTAACTGGCGGATTCGCTGGGCGCGGTCGTCGAGAAAGGCTTGATAGCGGCGGTGCAAGCGGGCGCATTCGTCCGCCGCCAGCGGCGCCCGCACCAACCCACGCGCGCCGTGAGTGGCAACGAGGGCGACGAGCGCCGCCTGTTCCAGACTGCGGGCGGGAACCAGCGCAAGTTGCTTGCGACCCCGCAGGAACCGTACCCCACCGCTTTGGTGGTTGAACAGGTCGTGGTGAACCTCCGCCGTGCCTTGTACGGGCAGGTCGAAGGTGTCGTAAGGCCGGGTTAAATCCACGAACTCGGCGTAGGGGCGCAGCAGGTGGCCGAACCGGTCCCGGATGTCGGCCAGCACTTGGGCGGCGATTTCATCGGGCGTGGCCGCTGACTTGCGCTTGGCCTTGTTCTTGTTCGCAATCGCCTTTTCTTCCTTCTGCCGGGCGTGCTCGAAAAATTCTCGCAGCCAGGCGTACAGGCGTTGCCGCAATTCCAATCGTTCGCGCGGGTTGACGACGCCCAGCAGTCCCAGCACGGCATCGTCCAGTTCGCGGCGGTCTTCCATGTCCAACTCGCATTGATCGGACAGGTCCGCCAGGCCCGCTTCCCGCCCGCCCTTGCGGTACGCCATTTGGCGCAAGCGTTGTTCGGGCAGGAATTGCAAGGCGGGGCGTTGCTTCAGGGTTTGGAATGCTTGAGTGACGCGCCAGATCGATTGTGGGCTAGCAGTTCCGGGATCGGGAACCAGCATCAGGTTGGCGTCAACGACCATCGTGCTCCAATTACCTTCGTTACCGACCGGACGCCCATACTGGAGCGATGACAGCAAAGTCCAGGACGAGTTGAGTATTCCACCCCACAAATCGACATCATCACGTTCACCGGATGGATAGATTTCGTAAAGCCGGCAATTGGCAATTAGGCGCATGGGATTTGCTGGAGCGATGTGCCGATACTGCCGTTCTTTCGGCCAAAGCGCCGTCGCTCGCTCGTGCCCCGTCAGGTCGTACCAGCCCCGTTCGGCGTTGGCGCGAGCGGTGCAGGTCGCTCCCTGGTGCCAGCCGTTGGCTTCGCCCCATTCGATGTATTTCAGCGCGCAAGTCCCTTGCAATGCTTGGCGCGATTCACCGACCAGCAGAATCAGCCGGGCGCAATCACGCGGTTGAACGGTGTAGCCCTTGACCTCCATCAGGCTGTGAGCTTCCGGCTCCAGATAGCGCGCCTCGATGGGACGGATTTCGCCGCGTCCCTCGCCGCAGCGAACCAGCCTGACCGCGCCGGACTCCACTTGCTGGCGCGGCACGCCGAATTCCCGCTCGAACGTCACCGGGTCGGAGATTTCGTCCAGACCATCGGCGCTGGCGTCGCGCGGGAAAAAGAACTCGTCCTTGCCGGAGGTGATGCCGCGCCGGACCTCGGCGATTTCCCCCAGCGGCGCCAGCCGGTCCCGGAAACGGTCCAGCCACTTGAACCAGAGATCGGGGGCGCGCAGGTGGATGCCCCACTTGCCGCCGTAATAGGCGCCGGCGATCAAGGTCGAGTCGGGCGGTTCCCGCTCGGTAGTCCTAAAATGAGAATGATCTCCGTCTACCGTCATTCCGGCTCGGATGCCGGAATCCAGCCGCCGGGGAGGGCTAGCATTGGATTCCCGCTTGCGCGGGAATGACGAAACAGGGTAATGGCGACATTCAGATTGCATGACCACCTCCCGCTCGTTATCTCCCTCATCCGCCGCGCCCGCCTTGCGCATCAGTTGCCCCAGCCGAATCCCGTCCGCCAACAACTCGCCCTGGCGCACCCGCCGGACGCGGTAGCGTGCGTTCCCGGCGTTGTCGGCCAAGCTCAGGATTTCATCCCGGAATGCATCCGCCGCCCGCACCGCCCCGGCGGTCGTGCCATCGTGGGCCAGAATCTCGCCGATGGGCCGGCGCAACTGCACGAAGCGCACGACATTGTCCGCCCGTTCCCGGGCATCATCGCAGCGTTGCAGCACGGTGGCGGCGGTGGCGACCCGCGCCCCGACGAACCACGGCTCGTCCAGGCTCTCGAACACCGCCACGATCTTGAACCGCGCCAGCATCCAGCCTTGCAGACGGAAGCCGTACTCCACGTCCAGCCATTGGCTGGAGGTCAGCAGGCACAACCAGCCGTCGGGCTTGAGAAACGTCGCGGCGTGCGGCCAGAAATAGCAATGCAAATCGCTGCGCCCGGACAATTCCGCGCCGTTTTCCCGCTTGACCAATTGCCGGTAGAACTCCTTGGTGCTCGGCAACGGCTGCCCGCCGCGCTTGGGCTTATCGCTCTTGATGTCTTCCTGGCGGACATAGGGCGGATTGCCGATCACCGCGTCCAGCGGTGGGATTTCGATGTCGCGCTGCTGGATTTTGCCCAGTCCCTTGCTCTGGACCCGCTGGGGCAGGCGCAAAAACCGCTGGTGCGCCCGCACGTCGAAAAAGTCGGCGCGGGCGACGCGCGGGTAATTCTCGGCCTGAATCAGATCGCGGGTCGCCAGATTGACGGTGGTCAAATGGGTGGCGAAGTGCGAAACGTCCACGCCGTACAGTTCGGCCAGCAAGCGGTCGTGGCCGCGCCCCGGCTGCAACTCGCGCTTGCGGGCGTAGGCGCGCACCAGAAAGGTGCCGCCGCCGCAGGCCGGGTCCAGCACCGTTTCCGCGCCGTCGCGGATGCAAAAGCTGTTGATCAGATCGACGACTTCAGCGCGGGTATAGAACTGGCCGTACTTGTGCCGTTCCTCCGGGGCGATCAGCCGCTCGAAAATGCCGCCGATGATTTCGTAATCGAGCTTCGAGAAATCGAACTCGTGAATTTGCTCGATCAGCGTGCGCCAGTATGGGACGGCGGCATCGGCGTAAAACGGAATCCGGTTGCCGACGGCGGTATGATCCGCGCCAAACACGGTTTCGTAATCCTCGGTCACGCGCCGGGCGTCGGCGAAGAAACCCTCCAGATGCAGCCGCAAGGCGTCGCCGGTGTTGAGATGCGCCGGCGCGGTCAGCTTGTGCAGTTGCGCCCCATAGCGTTTCAGCAGCGCCTCGTAAAACACCAGCTTGTTGATCAGCGCGTAACCGGCGAACTGGGCGGCCCGCTCCAGCGTTTCGCGGATGTGGTCCGGGTCGGCGCTGAGCGTCCAGCCCTGCTCGTCGCGCAGCCACCGTTCCAGTTCCGCCCGCTGGCGCGGCTGGGCGTGGCGGGCCGTCAGTTCCTCGAAGGTCAGCCGGATCGGCAGGCTGAGCGCCGATTCCAGCGCGTCGATAAATCGCTCGTCGGGCGCTTTGAACCCGACTTGGGCATGACCCCGGACGATGCGCCCCAGTTGGTGCAGAAACAGGCCGAGCCATTGCTTGATGGCGTCCTGAGTGGCGGGCAGCGTCAGATGGCTGGGCTTGGTGACGGTCGCGACCTGCCAGGATTGATAGGACTGGCCGGCGCCGGGGCCTTCACCGTCCGATTCCGCGTCCCACAACACGCACTCGTTGACGTTCCAGGTGAAGAAAAACCGCGCGCCCGCCCGCCGGGCCTTGATCCGGGCATCGCGCACGACAGCGCTGTGGTAGGGCGTGCCGCCGTCTTTCTGATACGGCAGCTTGACCTCGCCCGTCACCCGCACGCCGCCGTCCCGGCCGAACAGGGTCAAATCGCGCCGCTGCCGCGAACCCTGGCTGCGCCGCTCGCACCGCGCCTCGGAAAAGGGCAGCGCCGGGTCTTTCTCCAGAATCAGATTCATCCACGACGCCGCCTGGCTGGTGAATTCCAGCTCGTGGGGCGCGTCGGCGTCGGGATGGGGGGGTTGGCTACTGAAGTTCATCAGGGATCGCGGGTCACGGAGCATCGGCGCTGAACGGATTCAACAAGCCGATGCCGCAGCTCTCGAAATCACGGGTGTTGCGGGTGACAAGCGTCAGTTGATGGACCTGCGCGGTGGCGGCGATGAGCATGTCGGCCTGACCACGAACGATGCCGCGAGCGGCGAACTGGCCGCGCAATGCACCGGATCGGCGGGCGATCATCACAGAGACGGGTAGAATCTCGTGGCGTTGAAAGAAACCCTCCATCCAGGCCAGTACACGAACATTCGGATGCCACGTCAGGCCGAACAGGATTTCGTCCACGCTGATGACGGAAAGGGCAATCGGCATGGCGGCACTGGCCCAGGCCAACACACCAGCGTTGGGCCTTGGGCGGGAAAACTCGCTGATTACGTTCGTATCCAACAGATAAGTCACTGGCCTCGCGCCTCTTCTTCCTCCAGCATGGTTAGAAATGCGTTAGGCCGGTCCGTGCGCGGCGGCACGATCAACTCGTAGCTTTCCTCTTCGGCGATTTTGCGCAGCTCGGCGAATTCGTCGGCCAGCGTTCGGCGCTGGCTACGCTCCCGCCACTGGTTGAAGGCATTGAATGCCTCCACGTCGATGACGGCGGCGACCAGACGGTCCCGATTGTAGATCAATTGCGGCTCTGCGGCGGCTTGCTTCACCACTTCGGAAAAGCGTTGCTTGGCTTGGGCGATGTTCCAGGACATGGCGAGTTCTCCTATCCATTTTGGATATCAATCATAGACACCAAAATTCATAAAAAAGCCGGCGAATCTCGCCGGCTTTTTCCAAACTGACCCGGCTGTTTCAGCCGGCGCGGCTCAGGCGTATTGCTGGGCCACGAAATCCCAGTTCACCAGATTCCAGAATGCCTCGACGTACTTGGGCCGCAAGTTGCGGTAATCGATGTAATAGGCATGCTCCCACACGTCGCAAGTCAACAGGGCTTTCTTGCCCGAGGTGGCCGGCGTGCCGGCGTTGGAGGTGCTCATCAATTCGACCGAACCATCGGGATTCTTGACCAGCCAGCCCCAGCCCGAGCCGAAGGTGCCGACCGCGCACTTGGTGAACTCCTCCTTGAAGGCCGCGAACGAGCCGAACTTCTGGTTGATCGCCGCCGCCAGCGCCCCGCCCGGCTCGCCGCCGCCGTTGGGCTTCAGGCAGTTCCAATAGAAGGTATGGTTCCACACCTGCGCGGCGTTGTTGAAAATGCCGCCGGAAGACTTCAGCACGATCTCCTCCAGCGACAGATTTTCGAATTCCGTGCCCTTGATCAGGTTGTTCAGGTTGGTGACGTAGGTCTGATGATGCTTGCCGTAGTGATACTCCAGCGTTTCCGCCGAAATGTGCGGCTCCAGGGCGTTCCTGGCGTAGGGCAGTTCGGGCAGTTGGTGAACCATGCGTGGTCTCTCCATGAAAATCAGTGGTGGGTAAGCACCCGTTTGGAGTCCCGCGGCGACTGCAAGTTTCGTGGCCATCCCGGGGCCGGGCGCGAAAGCCGGGCTAGTCTAGACGCCGGTTCCGACCGATGCAACGCGGGGCTTAGGAAGGCGCGGGTGTGTTATCCTTGCCGCCGATTCCACGCGGAACGCCCCCAAGACCGCGCCCCCGTTTCAGACTTTGGAGACCCAGCCTCATGAACCCGCGCAAGCTTCTGATTCCCACACTCCTCGCCGCCCTGGCCGTCACCGGCTGCGTCAGTCTGGGCGGCGGTTCCGGCGGCGACGACAATGTCGCCAGCGCCACCAGCGGGCGTGGCGGCCCCAAGGTCAGCGATTCCGAAATCACCGCCGGCGTCAAGGACGCCTTCAGGCAGGACCCTGAACTCGCCGCGGCCAACATCACGGTCACGGTCGAAAAGGGCGCGGTCAGCCTGAGTGGCAATACGCCCAACGTCCAGGCCTACCTGCGCGCGGGTTCCCTGGCCCGCAACGTGCCCGGCGTGCGCCCGCCGGTCAACGTCTCCAACCTTCAGTATCCGCGCTGATCCGCCCCCCATCCTCTTGCGCAACGATAAAACGCTATGTGTGGCATTGGCGGCGAACTGCGCCTCGACGGCGGCAAACCCGATCTGACCCTGATGGGGCGGATGCTGCGACGGCTGGCCCGGCGTGGCCCCGATCATGAGGGCCTCTGGTCCGACGGGCCACTGCTCTTCGGCCATCGCCGGTTGTCGGTCATCGATCTCAGCGACCGCTCCAATCAGCCGATGCTGGATCCCGGCCTGGGGCTGGCGCTGGTGTTCAACGGCGCGATCTACAACTACCGGGAACTGCGGCGCGAGCTGTTGGCCAAGGGCTACCGTTTCTTCTCCGACGGCGACACCGAGGTTATCCTCAAGGCCTACGCCGAATGGGGCGAGCAGTGCGTCGAGCATCTGATCGGCATGTTCGCCTTCGCCCTCTGGAATCTGCGCGAGCGCAGCCTGTTCCTGGCCCGCGACCGGCTGGGCATCAAGCCGCTGTACTACAGCCAGGCGCCGGGCGTCTTCCGCTTCGCGTCCAACAGCCAGGCGCTGCTGGAAGCGTCGGACGTGGACACCGCGCTCGACCCGGTCGCCCTGCATCATCAACTGACCCTGCACGCGGTCATTCCCGCGCCGCGCACGATCCTGCGCGGCATCCGCAAGCTGGCGCCCGCCACCACGCTGACGATCGACGCCCGCGGCAACGCGCGCGACCGCGTCTACTGGACCGTGCGAGCGATGCGTCCGGCGACTCCGCGCGACGAAGTGGAATGGATCGAAGCGGTTCACGCCGCGCTGCGGCGGGCGGTGCGGCGGCGGCTGGACGTGGCCGACGTGCCGGTGGGCGTCTTGCTGTCCGGCGGGCTGGATTCCAGCCTGCTGGTGGCGCTGCTGGCCGAATCCGGCGTCCGCGACCTGCGGACCTTCTCGGTCGGCTTCGAGGATCAGCCCGAGGAAAAGGGCAGTGAATTCGAATATTCCGATCCGGTGGCCGCCCGTTACCAGACCCGTCACCAAAAGTATCTGATCCCCAACGACCAGGTGCTCCAGCGTTTGCCGGAAGCGATCACCTGCATGGCCGAGCCGATGGTCGGCCAGGACGCGGTGGCGTTCTTCCTGCTGGCCGAACGGGTTTCCCAGGCGGTCAAGGTGGTGCAGAGCGGTCAGGGCGCCGACGAGGTGTTCGGCGGCTATTTCTGGTATCCGCGCATGGCCGCCGCGACCGGCAGCGATCTGGAGCGGTTCCGACAGCATTATTTCGACCGCGATCACGAGGAATTTCTGGAAACGGTCGCGCCGGCCTGGCACGGCCCCGATCACACCGCGCAATTCATCGCCGAGCGGCTGGCGGAGCCGGACGCCGAGGACTATCTCGACCGGGTCCTGCGGCTGGACGTGACCACCCTGATCGTCGACGACCCGGTCAAGCGGGTGGACAACATGACCATGGCCTGGGGACTGGAAGCGCGGGTGCCGTTCCTCGATCACGAACTGGTGGAACTGGCGATGCAGTTACCGCCGGCCCTGAAGATCGGCGGCGACGGCAAGTACGTATTGAAGAAGATCGCCCGCGGCCTGCTGCCCAACGCGGTGATCGACCGGCCCAAGGGCTATTTCCCGGTGCCGGCGCTCAAGTTCGTGCGCGGCGAATTCCTGAACTTCATGCGCGACCTCGTCAACTCGCGCGCCTGCCGGGAACGTGGTCTGTTTCAGCGGGCCTATCTGGATCGGCTCCTGTCGGCGCCCGAGGCGCATCTGACCCGCCTGCTGGGCAGCAAACTGTGGCACGCGGCGCTGCTGGAATTGTGGCTGCAATTGAACGTGGACCCCGCGCGCGGGTCAATGCCTGAGTCTTCATCCATGCGAGGTTAACCGATGGACGTCTTGGAACGCATCAAAGAGCAGGTCGAAAACAATCCGGTGGTGATCTACATGAAGGGCGTCCCGGAAGCGCCGCGCTGCGGTTTCTCGCACCGCGCCGCCCAGGCGCTCGCCGCCACCGGCCTCCCGTTCGCCTACGTGAACGTCCTGGAAGACCCGGAGATTTTCGATAACCTGCCCCGCTACGCCGACTGGCCGACCTTCCCGCAGATTTACATCAACGGCGAACTGATCGGCGGTTGCGACATCACGCTTGAGCTTTATCAGACCGGCGAACTGCAAAAGCTGATGGAAGCCGCCGTCAAGCCCGCCAACGCCTGACCGCTCGAAATCCGCCCACCACCCGGCCCAGCCGGGTTCTTTGCGTTTTCATCCATCAGGGCGACAACGGAATACCCACCATGTAACCAGTCAAGGGAAGGCCCGACTCATCCGCTGGTGGTCATTGCCCCAGCACCCCTTCCACCGCCGCCGCGTTCGCCCGCAAGTGATCCGGACTCAGGGTGCCGACCACCACGCTGCTGACCCCCGGCTCGGCGAAGATCAACCGCAACGAGGCCCGCACCGGGTCGACTTCCGATACCCGATCCAGGTGACCGCTGAGCAGGCCCTTCTTGATCAGCACACCCTTGCCGGCGGCGGCGGCGCGGATCACTGGCAGTTCCTCCCGCTGGCGCGGGTTGTAGGTGACCATCACCACATCGCAGCAGTCCACCGCCCGCAGCCCGCCAGCGACCGTCTTGCCGGACATGCCGACGGTTCGAACCAATCCCGCCCGTTTGAGATCGAGCAGGGTCGGCAACACTTCTTCCCGCTCCAGAATGGCCAGATCGTCGCCGCTGGAATGGATCAGCACCGCGTCCAGCGCCTCGACGCCCAGCCGCCGCAGGCTGCGTTCGACGCTGGCGCGGGTAGCGGCGGCGGAAAAGTCGAAATGGGAAGTCCCGTCGCGGAATTCCTCGCCGACCTTGGTCACGATCACCCAGTCTCGCCGGCAGCGCCGCAACAACCGACCCAGTCGCTCCTCGCTCGCGCCGTAGGCGGGCGCGGTATCCAGCAGGTTGATCCCCAGTTCCCAGGCCAGTTCCAGCAGCGCCAGCGCCTCCCGGTCCGACGGCAACGCAAAGGATCGCGGGTACTTGACGCCCTGATTTCGGCCGAATTTCACCGTACCCAGCCCCAGGGGACTGACCCTGAGACCGATCGCGCCCAACGGCCTCAGCTCCATTCCAGGTCCTCTCGGTCCCAGGGCGGAACCGCCACCAGCGGCCGGGGCCAGGTCGCCAACGGCAGTAAGTTCACCGGCCGGGGCCGCGCGCCCAGCGTGTGCAACATCGCCTCGACGCGCTCGGCCAGCAGCGGCGCCAGCGCCAGTTTGGTGGGCCAGACGGCAAGTACCCGCTCGTTGCGGAAAATGCCCGGTTCGGCCGGCCGGCCGCCCCGCGGTTGCTGCGCTTCGGCCCGCTGGACGGTGAAGGTGGCAAACTCCACGGACGACCAGTCCACCCACGGCAGCAGCGCTTTCAGTTCCCGCCGCGCCGCCTGGATTTGATCGTAGCGGTTGCGCTCGACCCCCCCTTCGGCGAGGCCGCCGCCGAGATACCAAACCAGCCGCCCCTCGGCGTCATGATGGCTGGTCACGGTCAACCGCGGCGTGTCGCTGGCGCCCAGGCAGTGCGCGTGCAGTGGACCAGGCAGGGCGGGACCGCGCGCCATGACCATGTGCAGGGGCCGCAATTGCAGCGTCGCCCACGGCAACACCGCGTTGCCGGCGCCAGCGGCGAATACGGTGTAAACCGGCCGGATCGCCCAGGTCTGCCGGCCCGCGTAACGCAGGGTGAAGGTGCCGTCCGCCGTCGGCATCGCCGGTCCCTGGTGGAGGATGATCGCCTCGCGCTGGGGCTCGGCCAGCGCCGCCAGCACCGAGGCCACATCCACGATCGGCTCGTCCAGCCGGTACACCGCGCCCCGGAAGCGGGGATGGCGCAGCACGGGCGGATAATCGTCGATATCCGCCTCGGCGATTTTCTCCATGCGGTCGCGCATCAGCGTGCTGGCGAAGAACGCCGCCAAGCGCGAGGTCGGGGCGCGGGTCGCCCACAGGTATTGATGATCGGCCACCAGCCGCGCGGCGCGCAGATCCAGGTCGCCCTCGCCGCGCAGGCAGCGTCGCCAGGCCTCCGGCATCCCGGCGATGGCGGCGGCGGAATCGCTGATCTGGCCACCCAGGCTGTATTTGGCGCCGCCGTGAATGATGCCCTGCGCGCACAAAGTCTGCCCGGCGCCCAGCCGTTGATTTTCGATCAGCAGCGCCCCGTAGCCGCGCTGGCGCAGCCAGGCCAGCAGCCACAGGCCGGCGATGCCGCCGCCGACGATGGCGATGTCCACGTTCAGGACCGGATGCAGCGGTTTCATGGCCGGCGCAGGATTCGAGCGATGGTGCCCGTGGTCGAGCAGCCTTCAAGGTAATCCATCACCACCACTTGGCCGCCCGCGTCCCAGACGGCGCGATTGCCGGGAATGTGGACCGGATCATTGTCGCCGCCCTTGACCAGGTAATCCGGCTGAACCGCGCGGATCAACCGCTCCGGCGTGTCCTCGACAAAGGGAACGACCCAGTCCACCGCCGCCAGTCCGGCCAGCACCCGCATCCGTTGCGCCAGCGGGTTGACCGGTCGGTCGGGACCCTTGATCTGGCGCACCGAGGCGTCGGCGTTGACCGCCACGATCAACCGATTACCCAGTCGCTTGGCCTGTTCCAGATAGGTCACGTGCCCGGCGTGCAGAATGTCGAAACAGCCGTTGGTCATGACGATGGTTTCGCCGTGGGCCTTGGCGTCGGCCACCGTCCGTAGCAGTTGCGTCTCGTCCAGCACCCCACGCGGCGGCTCCTCGTGTTCGTACAGCGCCCGGCGCAGCTCGGACGCGGTGACGCTGGCCGCGCCCAGCTTGCCGACCACGATGCCAGCCGCCAGATTGGCCAGCGGCGTCGCCGCCGACAAATCCAGCCCGGCGGCCAGTCCGGCGGCCAGCGTGGCGATCACGGTGTCGCCCGCCCCGGTCACGTCGTAGACCTCGCGGGCGCGGGCCGCCAGATGCAGCGGTTCGACCCCGGCGCGCAGCAGGGTCATGCCCTGTTCGCCTCGGGTGATCAGCAGGGCTGCCAGTTCCAGCCGCTCGCGCAGCGCCTGACCTCGCTCCGCCAGTTCGCCTTCGTCGCGGCAGGGACCGGCCACGGTTTCGAATTCGGCCAGGTTGGGCGTCAGCAAGGTCGCGCCTCGATAGCGGCCGAAATCGCGCCCCTTGGGATCGACCAGCACCGGCTTACCGGCGGCGCGGGCGACGTGGATCAACGCCTCGACTTCGCGCAGCGCGCCCTTTTGGTAATCGGACAGCACCACGACATCGCTGTCGGGCAGGCGGGCGGCGAAGCGTTCCCGCAGGGCGGCTGGTTCGAAGTCGGGGAAGCCGTCCTCGAAATCCAGCCGCAGTAACTGCTGGTTGCGGCTCAAGACCCGCAGCTTGGTGATCGTCGCCTGGCCGGTCTGGCGGATCAGCTCGCAAGCCACGCCCAGCCGGCGCAGCTTGGTTTCCAGCGCCGCCGCCGCCTCGTCGGCGCCGGCGACCCCGATCACCCGAACCCGGCCGCCGAGGGTGGCGATGTTGACCGCCACGTTGGCCGCGCCGCCGGGCCGCTCCTCGACCGCTTCGACCTTGACCACCGGGACCGGCGCTTCCGGCGAAATGCGCGCGGTGGGACCGTACCAGTAGCGGTCCAGCATCACGTCGCCGGCGATCAGCACCCGGGCCGGCTCGAACGAGGGAATCTGCGGTTTCATGGATTATTTTCAAGAATGTTTCGCACGAGCGTCATGATAGCATGGGACTGGAAAACCCAAGGTCAAGGCGTGAAGACGCCTGTTGGTCAATTCCCATTTCGGGCTCTCCGCACCATGAACAGCAAGGATTTGTACCTGCGGCTGCTGGGCTACGTCCGACCGTACAGCCGGATCTTCGCGCTCTCGCTGCTGGGCACCGTGGTGGCGGCCGCCACCGAGCCGCTGATTCCGGCCCTGATCCAGCCCTTGTTGGACGGCAGCTTCGTGGCCAAGGATCCACATTCCATCCGACTGATGCCGCTGCTGCTGGTGGCGGTGTTCGTCGTTCGTGGCGTGGCCGGCTTCGTCGGCAGCCTGGCGATGGAATGGGTCGCGCACCGGGTGGTGATGGATTTGCGCAACGCGCTGTTCGCCCGGTTGCTGACCCTGCCGACCCGCTATTTCGACGACCATTCCGCCGGCAGTCTGCTGTCCCGCCTGACCTACGACGTTACCCAGGTGATGACCGCCACCACCCAGGCGCTGGTGGCGCTGGTCAAGGATGGGCTGTCGGTGATCGGCCTGCTGGGCTGGATGCTGTATCTGAACTGGAAGCTGTCGCTGCTGGCGTTCGTGATCGCGCCCGGCATCGCCGTGATCATGCGGCTGATCAGCCGGCGGCTGCGGCGCCTGAGCCGCGAGTTGCAGGAGTTGATGGGCGATCTGACCCACGTGATCGATGAAATCCTGCAAGGCCACAAGGTCATCAAGATTTTCGGCGGCCAGGACTACGAGCGGGCGCGGTTCCACCGGGTCAACAACCGGGTTCGCCAGTTCAACCTGAAGCTGGCCGCTCTGTCCGAGGGCAGCGGACCGCTGGTGCAACTGCTGGCGGTCGTCGCCCTGGGCGCGATGATCTACCTGGCCGCGCTGCAATCGGCCGCCGACCAGATCACCGTTGGGGGGTTCGTGTCGCTGTTTGGAGCGATGGCGATGCTGTTGTCGCCGATCAAGCGGCTGACCAAGGTCAACGAGCAGTTGCAACGCGGGCTGGCGGCGGCCGAGACCCTCTTCGCCCTGTTGGACGAGCCGCCGGAACCGGATCGGGGAACGCGAACCCTGGGCCGCGCCCGGGGCGAGGTTTGCTTCCGGCAGGTCGGTTACCGCTATCGGGCCGACGGCGCCGAGGTGATCCAGCAATTCGACCTTGAGGTGCGACCCGGCGAGACCATCGCCCTGGTCGGGCCTTCGGGCGGCGGCAAGACCACGCTGATGAGCTTGCTGCCGCGCTTCTACGAACTGGAATCCGGCGAAATCCGTCTGGACGGCGTCCCGATCGGCGACCTGCGCCTGGCCGATCTGCGCGCCAACATCGCCTGCGTCAGTCAGGACATCGTGCTGTTCAACGATACCGTGGCCGCCAACATCGCTTATGGGGCCGGCTTCCGGGCCAGCGAGGCCGAGTTGCTCCAGGCCGCCGAGAGCGCCCACGCCATGGAGTTCATTCGCGAGCTGCCCCAGGGCATCAATACCCTGATCGGCGAGAACGGCGCGCGGTTGTCGGGCGGCCAGCGCCAGCGCCTGGCCATCGCCCGCGCCCTGCTCAAGAACGCTCCGATCCTGATCCTGGACGAGGCGACTTCGGCGCTCGACACCCAGTCCGAACGCAAGGTCCAGCAGGCGCTGGACACCTTGCGCCAGGGCCGCACCGCTTTCGTGATCGCCCACCGGCTGTCCACCATCGAGAACGCCGATCGCATCGTGGTGCTGGACCGGGGACGCCTGGTCGAGATGGGCGCGCATGGCGAATTGCTGGCCCGAAACGGGCTGTACGCCAGCCTGTACCGGATGCAAGTGGATAGCAATCAAACAACAAAGTTGCTTTTAGAATAAAATTGGTTTCAAATGCACAACATTCCTGGTTGGTGGATTTGGCACTGATCTTGATCATGAATACGGATGATGCGCGGCAACATGAATGCTTACATGAAACTGGCGCCGCTGTTGCGCCAGGCGTTCCGACAAGGCGTCGACGCGGCGACCCGGGGCGAGGACCGTAATCCTTATGTCCCGAACAGCTACCTGCACCACGCTTGGGTGGCGGGCTGGGCGACGCTTGCCCGCGGATGGGACGCCGACGACTTGCAACTGTCCGGCGGGCGAGGCGTCGCCGACCGCTCGTAGCCGCGCCGATCCAAGTTGCGGCGGGTCTTGAGCCGACCGGTTAAAATGGCGAACCGGGCGAACCGCGCGCCGCGCGAACCGTCGCTGACCGGCCGCGAGGGAGTGATCGAAATGACCGAACCGACCCATGACAAACCGCTGGCCCGGGCCTATCGCCGGATGATGGAGCGGGTGAAACTCCGGCTGGAGGAGCTGGAACAGGTCGAGCGGGAAGCATTGCCCCAGTTGCGCGCCAGCATCGAGCACGCGGCGGAGAAAGCGGTGGAACTGGGGGAACTGACCCGTGAGGAGGCGCGGTTGATCGGTGGCTATCTGAAGCGCGATCTGGAAGACGCTGGCCAGTATCTGACCGCCACGGGTCGCGATCTGCGCGCCTGGCTGCGCTTCGACGTGGAACTGCTGGAGGACCGGATGCTGGATTTTTTCCAGCGCGGCGTCGACCAGTCGCGGCTGGAGTTCCTGACGGTCGAGGCGGCCGAGGGAGGCGTGGAGCCGGTCAAGTATCGCGAAGGCGAAATTACCGGTCCGGGCACCTTGCAATGCGAGGCGTGTGGCGAACCGATGGTCTTCCATGCGCCCACCGCCATTGCTCCGTGCCTGGCTTGCGGCGGGGCGGTTTTCGTGCGCGTCGACGAGGATGGGTAAGTGGGTAGGTAGAAACCATGATACGCCTGTCAATCTGCCTGATTTACCGAGGGGCCGAATTATCGTTAAATGGACACCGCTTGAGCTGGTTTCCACAGCGAAGCGTGTTTTAAGCTCAATATCCTGTACTTGACCGCCAGCCGGATTTGCTGGCGGTTTTTTTATGCCCGCGTTTTGGGGAAGGCCTGTTTATCCCTGACGCGGCCTAGCCGCTGGCACGGGTTTGGCGGTGAAGCGCGGCGGTACCGCCTGCTTGGGTCCGCCAACCAGGGGCGCAATTCTATCCGATCTTCAGGTAGCTCACCTCGGTCTCGCAGGTTAGTCGCGGTCTCCCGCATCATGATCGATTGGCTTGGGCCGGTTCTCAAGCCCGTTAAAGTACTTGATACCCATTGGCGCTTTCCCAACAGCGAATCGCTGCCCCGAGATGGCTGCCATGAATCTGTTGGTCGTCAAAGGCGCTGCGAAGCATGGCTGCTATGTCATTGACGCCCTTGGTGGGCTTCAGATCGCCAAGCATCTTCCTCAATCCAATGCGCAGGATACCGATCAAATCGTGACCCTGGCAGATGGACCAGGGATCAACCACCGGAAGGACCGCCAGGGTGACCCGCAATGCCTCTATCGAAACGAATACGCCTGTTCTCACTACCTCAGCATGCAGGTCGTCACGGCGGACTTGCCAGGTTGCTTCATCCAAAAATCGATCAAGTCCGCGATCTCCAAAGGGGTAGGGCCAGCCGCCACGCAGCGCCAGCCAGCGTAGCCGGCCAAATTCCAGGCCGCGTTCCACAAGCGCGTCACGGACCGTACAGCCATGGATCGTTTCGAACTTTCGGATCTTTTTCGCTCCACCATACTCGGCCAGCAATCGCTCCAAGGCTGGGGACCGAAGTAGCATACATTCCAGGTCGTGGCCATCCGTGGAGACCAGGTTAGGCGAAGACCTGGACCGCCCCTGCACGCTGTCAAAATCGTCGTCAACGATACCCAGCGCACCTTGAAATCTGCTTTGATCCAAGCGGACGAGCGCCCCTTCAACGTTGGGTTTGCCGTTACCGACGACCAACTCGCACACGCCAGAGGCGACCCTTGGACTCCAAAATTTGTAGTCGTCTTCGCCCTCGACAATCAGGAAACTGCCGCTATGGAGTTGTCGCGTCATGATCACTTCACTTGCAACGACGCCCGCATCCTTGTAGTCGATCAGGGTCATGCAAGCCCCGCATCTAGCCCAACCATCAGGTCGGATTGATCACCCACGATGAATGGTGAGTGGGTCGCCATCAAGACGTCAAACCTTGCCGTCGCCACAATTTCAAGAAGATCCGGAAGGAACCGTTTTTGCCAGGCAACATGCAGGGACAGTTCAGGTTCGTCGATCAAGACCAGGGTATTCGGTCGCACCCGAAATAGCAGGTCGTAATGAAGCACCAACTCATGTTGCTCGCCGGAAGACAGCGCGTCCAATGCCAACGACCGGCCTTGGTCGCCTTCCGCCACGAGTCCCAGGTCCCGGTCAATTCGAATTTGTTTGTGGTGGAATTTACGATTGACGTTGTCGAGCAGGAGACGTGTTCGTCGCGCGAGGTCGTCCAGTTCGGAGAGCTTGTCCTCGGTGTCCTGAACATAAAGGGCCATGACGCGCTGCTGGGCTGGCTCCAGGGTCTCCAGCTTGGCGGTGTCGAACGGGTGGCTGTCCAGCTTGTCGAGTAACCCAACGTTTTTCAATTCGTTGCGACGGGCGTCCAGATTCTCCATACGTTGTTTGAGCGTCCCTGTAGGTAGGGTAGCCGCGCTGCTGCTCAGCAGCCGTTGGGGAAACGACTGGTCCAGAGTTTGAGAGCGTTGGCCATAACGCACCATCGTTTCGTTAATTCGCGCCTTTAGGTCGCGTGCATAGTCCAATACCGTAGTCATCAGTCCCGGACGATAATGGCGCGGATTCTGGGGGACAACACGAAGTAACCGCTGAGCGGCAATGAAGTGGGTTCTGACCTGTTCCCGGACGCCTTTAAGCCAGTCTGGCTCATTTGATCGGGTAATGGATCCAAGTCCTGCCGAAAATTCATCATTGTAGCGCGCTACCACCTCTTCCAAAGACAATACAACATCATCTCTCCCATCCAGCCACATGTCATCGGAATATCGATTGATCCAGGGAATACGGTTCGCTATGGCTTCCGCGATTGCAAGGTCATCGTCTTGATTGACAGTGATATCGTGGAGGGAAATTTGTTGATTGCCCTGTAATAATTTTAGATGCAGGGTGTGCAGAGACGATTGACGTATCTTTTTAGACGCCTTTGATGGCTTGCCAGTTGATTTTGGTGGACCCGGCATCAGCTCAACCGTCCTGTTGTCGGTCAATTCCAGGGCAAACCGCCGAAACGGCGCTCTCTGGAATAAACTGTATCGTCCATCTAATAGAGCATGGACCATTTGCAGGAGCATGGTTTTCCCGACACCATTCGGGCCATGCAGAATGGTCACGTGCTGATTAAGATTCAAATCGACCCGATGGTCGAAGGTCTCAAACAGACCGTCCACATGAATACTCTTGACGCGCAGTAGCGGTTCGGTCTCGGTCATGGCGTACCTACCTGGGTAGAAGCAACGATCTTCATGGTTATCCCCAGTTTTTTAAGGCTTAGCATAGTCATATGCCGCCGTCACAATAGCGGTGGTTCGGATTCGAGTCACCAAGTTGGCTGCCATGGGGTGGATTGCATTCATGGTGAAACCTATGGAATTGATGGAAAATCCAGAAAAAGAGGATGGTCAGCCATCGGGTCGAGCAGTGCGTAGCCTGAGCTTCATTCAGTCAAAACGAATGCCGTAAGTGGCGCCTTGGCCGCGCGACTCGTCAACCCGCAGCCAGACCTTCCTGACGCACTCTCGCCAGGGCCAACGGGAATCGCGGGTCAGTTCCTCCCAAAACCGCTCGAACAACAGTCGGGCCAGATTTTCGGCGGTGATGTTGTCGGTCGCCAGCACCGCCACCTCGTCGGCGGGCAACACGTAGCGCTTGCCGCACAGCCGGAACGCGCACTCGTCCTCCGCGCCGGGCAGCCATTCCAGCCAGGGGTTATCCCCGGCGATCAGCACCTTCTCGTCCCAGTCAGCGCAGGCCGCGCGCAACGCTTGCTTGAAAACCTCGTAGCTGAGCATCCGCGTCAAGGTCGGAGGGGCGGCCAGTTCCAGGTCAAGTTGCACCTGATAGTTATGGCCATGCAAGCGTTCCTTGCGGCCGTCGGGGAACACGGTCATATGCGCGGCCGCGAATTTGAGGTTGTCCTTGCGGATGTGAAGAGTCCAACTGTGCTGTCCATCGGGTCCAGTCATGGGCGTACTCCCGTTGAATCCGCCAGGACGCGCGGCCCGCCCGCCAGGGCCGCGTCGTATGGCGATATCGCGATTATAACCGGCGGCAGCGCCTGGATTGAGAAACCGCGCAGTGGGGAACACACCGGCGCATCGGGGAGTCTTTGCCGATAACGGGCAATGGGGGTGAGGAGAGCGGAATGGGCGTCGTGGGGCGAAGTTCGATCGGAGTCGTGCTGGCGGGTTTGCTGGCCGGTTGCGCCCCGAATCCGCCCCGCCCACCCGACGATCCCATTGCGGCGCGCTGTCTGGAGGGGTACGCCGCCCTGGACGCGGCGGTGGCCGAGCAGGGGACGACGCCGTCCGCGTTCGCCCGCGTCGCCGGTTTTCCTTACCTGCGAGTGGACCGATTCCTGGCCGATTTCCGCGCGCAACCCCTGAATTCCGCCGAGACCGCCGCCTGGCTGACGCGGCTGAACGCCCTGGACCAGGAAGCCCGCCGGGTGGAGTGGATGTCGTTGCCGGAATCGGTCAGGGTGGAATTGAACCGTCGTCATGCACCCGCCGAGACGTTGCCCGCCGCGCTGGCGTCCTGCGTGGTCGCGCTGCGAAGCGCCGACGCGCGCGATCCCGACCTGCTGGCGTTGATTCGAGAACGGGCGCGGGTGGCGGACGATTACGATACCTTGAACCAAGTGTTGGGACTCTACCCGCTGACGATGGCGCCAGTGGATTTCGGCGTCCACCGCTATCAGGAAGAGGTTCGCGCCCGGTTTACCCGGCCCCTGGCGGATTGGTCGGCGCAGGGCAGGTTGCGCCGTTACGGCGGGCCCGCCGCGCCGCCAGTCGCCATCGAGGTCGCGACGATTCCCCGCGATGCGCTCGATATTCCCGCACCGAATCCGGTCCAGCTTCAAGCCTTGTTCGTGACTCATGCGCCGGTCTGGGAAGTGGATGTCGTCACCGATGCCGACCGACCGGGCGCGCCGTACTGGCGGGCCGATGGCGTGCCCACGGTCGATTCCGCCCAACCCACGGTCTATCGCTATGTTTCCCATGCTCGCTGGCGCGGCGAACCGCTGTTGCAACTGAACTATCTGATCTGGTTCGCGGCTCGCCCGAGGACCGGCGCGTTCGATCTGTTGGGCGGGCCGCTGGATGGGGTGTTGTGGCGGGTGACGCTGGATCGCGCGGGGCGGCCACTCCTGTACGATAGCATTCACGCCTGCGGCTGTTATCACCTGCTGTTTCCTGGCCCGGCCTTGCGCCTGCGCGCGGAAACGGCGGACTGGGCCGAACCGCCGTTGGCGCCACAGCCAGCGCCAGCGGTGAGGCAAGATGAGCGCGTCGTGGTGCGGCTGGCGTCCGGTGGCCACGAGTTGCAATGGGTGTACGCGGACCGGCCGGGCGCGGTGACGAGGCTGGACGAGCGGGAGTACGCGGCGCTGTACGCCGTGCCGGTGGAAAACGGCCCGTCGCGTGGCCTGTTTGGACCGGATGGGTTGGTGGCCGGCAGCGAACGGGCCGAACGCTGGTTGCTGTGGCCGACGGGCGTGCGTTCGCCCGGCGCCATGCGCGAGCGCGGCCGGCACGCCATTGCGTTCGTGGGCCAGCGGCATTTCGACGACGCGGATTTACTGGACCGACTGTTCGAGCCGGCGGAGGCGATGCGATGAGATTCGGAATGGGGTTGGGCGCGGCGTTGCTGGCGGTTGCGACCGTGGCGGGCGCGGCGGACGAAGCATTGATGATCGGCCGGTTCTCCGCCGGTGATCTGAAGGAATGGCGGACCAAGGTGTTTCAGGGCGAAACCCGTTATGCCTTCGACGACAAGAGCGGGCGGCGGGCGCTGTTCGCCGTCAGCCAGGGCACGGCTTCGGGCCTTTACCGGGAAATCCGGGTCGATTTGAACCGCACGCCTTGGCTGAACTGGTCGTGGCGGGTGGATCGGGTACTGAGCGGCGTGGACGAGCGAACCCAGGCGGGCGACGATTATCCGGCGCGGGTGTACGTGGTGGTGGCGGGCGGCGCGGCGTTCTGGAAAACTCGCTCGCTGGTCTATGTCTGGTCCAGCAACCAACCGGTCGGCGCGACCTGGAATAACGCGTTCACCAGCAATGCCCGGGTGATGGCGCTGCGCTCGGGGACGAAGGACGCCGACGGCTGGGTCAGCGAGAAACGCGACGTCCGCGCCGATTTTCGGCAGTTGTTCGGCGAGGACATCGACGCCATCGACGCCGTCGCCCTGATGACCGATACGGACAACAGCGGCCAGAGCGCCTCGGCCTGGTACGGCGATATTTACTTCACGGCGCGGTGAGGCGGGCGCGGTCTGGCCAACGCTGGTTCGATTCGGTCGAATCAGTTCATTTTCAGTCCCTTACCCGCAGCACGATCTTGCCGCGCGCATGGCCGCCCTGGCTGATGACCTGGGCCTGGCGGGCTTCGCTCAGCGGCAGGACGGTGTGGATGATCGGCTTCATTGGCCCCTGGTCGATCAACCGGGCGATCTCGACCAGTTGCGGGCCACTGGGCTGAATGAACACGAAGGCCCCACGAACGCCGTGCGCGGCGGCGGTCGCTTCCGGCGGTGGGCTGATCACCGAAACCAGGATGCCGCCCGGTTTCAAGACCTGCCAGGAGCGCTCCTGGGTTTCGCCGCCGATGGTGTCGAGCACCACGTCCACATCCTTGACCACCTGCTCGAACCGGGTTCGGGTGTAGTCGACGAACTGGTCGACGCCCAGGTCCGCCGCCAACCCGGTATTGACCGCCGAGGCGGTGGCGATGACCCGCGCGCCCCGCGCCTTGGCCAGTTGCGCCGCGAAGCTGCCCACACCCCCGGCGACGGCGTGGATCAATACGGTTTGGCCGGCCTGTAACTGGGCGGCGTCCACCAGCGATTGCCAGGCGGTCAGGGCGGCCAGCGGCACGGCGGCGGCGTGGACCGGGTCCAGCGTGGCCGGTTTCGGTGCGGCTTCGCCGGCCTTGACCGCGATGAATTCGGCGTAACCGCCGTCGCGCTCGATGTCGGGTCGGGTGTAAACCTCGTCGCCGACCTCGAAGCCGGTCGCATCGGGACCGACCTCGACCACCGTGCCGGCCACGTCCCAACCCAGGATCAGTGGCAGCCGATGGTTGAGAACGCCTTGCAGGGAACCTTCGCGGATTTTCCAGTCCACCGGGTTGACCGCCGCCGCTCGCACCTGGATCAGGAGGTCGTCGGCTCCGGGTTCGGGTCGTGGCACGTCTTCGTAATGCAGCAGTTCGGGGCCGCCATAGGCATGAATGCGCACGGCTTTCATCGTCGTCATGAGCGTGTTCCACGGGTTGGGATCGAATGAGGGGGTCGGGCGCTGGAAGGTCCAACGCGGGTGCGGTTCGGGACCGGGCGCGTTAGGATAGACCTTCGCGCCCGGTCCCCCAATCCCCGAGCGAACGAGGAGCATCCGCCATGCCCACGTCCACCGCGACTCTCGTTTTACCCTCGCCCGCGCCCGGCGTCGAGCGGACACTGCGGGTCCATCGTTACGGCGCGCCCGGCGCCCGGCCCAAGGCCTACTTTCAGGCCGCCCTCCACGCCGACGAGATACCGGGATTGCTGGTGGCGCAACATCTGTTGCGTGGATTGGAGCAGGCCCAGCGGGACGGTCGGCTCGCGGGCGAGGTGGTGGTGGTTCCCGTCGCCAATCCCATCGGTCTGGGCCAGCACCTCGATGGTCGGTTGCTGGGCCGGTTCGATTTCGAGGGTACCGGCAATTTCAACCGGGGTTTTCCCGATTTGGCGGCGGACGCGCTGGAACGGATCAAGGGGCGGTTGAGCGACGATCCGACGGCGAACGTGACGCAAATTCGCGCGGTGTTGCGGAGTTTGTTGGCGGCGCGGACGGCGGCGCGGGAAGCGGACGCGCTCAAGTTGGAACTGCTGCGCCTGGCCATCGATGCGGATTGGGTCTTCGACCTGCACTGCGATGGCGAGGCGCTGCTGCATCTGTACGCCTCCCGCTGGCAGCGCGACGCGGCCGTCGAACTGGGCACGGACTTGGGCGCGGCGGCGGTCCTGCTGGAAGACGAGCCGGGCGGCAATCCCTTCGACGAGGCCTGCGCCGGGCCGTGGTGGAAGCTGCGCGCGGCGCTGGCGGAAACGGGACCGGTACCGCTGGCCTGTTTCGCGACCACGGTGGAACTGCGGGGCCAGGCCGACGTGCGTGACGAAGAGGCGACGGCCGACGCGGCGGCCCTGCTGCGCTTCCTGCAACGGCGGGGTGTGCTTGCTGGCGCATCGGAGCCGTTGCCGGAACCGCGCTGCGAACCGACGCCGCTGGACGGCGTGGACGTATTGACCGCGCCGGCGGCGGGCGTGTTGGTCTATCGCAAGCGGTTGGGCGAGAGGGTCGAGGCCGGGGAGATTGTGGCGGAACTGGTGGACCCGCTGGGCGAACCAGCCGGCGCGGCCCGGACGCCGATTCGCAGCGCCGCCAGCGGCCTGTTGTTCGCCCGGACGACCGAGCGGCTGGTCCGGCCGGGGCAAAAGTTCTGCAAGGTGGCGGGGCGCGAACCGCTGAGCCACCGTCAGGCGGGCAAGTTGCTGGAGGATTGACGGCAACCTATTGAGTGGAAATTCACTCCCTACCTCATCAGACCGTGGCCTACCTTTCGGAGAATTTGCTGCATGAGCACCGACGATTCCCTGCCCACTATTGCCGAACCCGTGCGAACCGCGCTGCGGTTGCTGGTCGTGGGTTCGTTACTGCTAGCCGTGTTCTACATTCTGCGGCCGTTTTTACCCAGCATGTTGTGGAGCGCGTTCATCGTCATCGCGGTGTGGCCGGGCCTGGCCTGGTTGCGGAACCGCTTCCGCTGGAGTCGGGCAAGGTGCGCGCTGTTGCTGGCCACGATTTTGATCGCCTTCGTCATCGGACCCCTGTTGGCTGGTATGTTCACGCTCGCCGAGCACGGCGAAGCGCTGTTTCAGGATGCCAAGACGGCGGTCGAGCGGATTCCCGACGAACCGCCGGCCTGGGTAGGGGAACTCCCCTTGGTGGGCTCCCGGCTGGCGGAAATTTGGCGGGACGCCGCCGCCGGTGGCGACAGTTTGCGGGCGAGGCTCGGACCGGCGGTGCAGGCGAGTGGACGCTGGCTGTTCAGCCAGGTGGGCGCGGTCGGCGGACTGTTTCTTCAATTTCTGTTGGTGGTGGTGTTCACGCTGGTGTTTTACCTGAATGGTGAAACGCTGGATGAAGTGGGCCGGCGTCTCGCCGACCGTATCGGCGGGGAACGGGCGCTTCAGGCCCGCGATCAGGCGCGGCAAGCCGTCCGCGCCGTGGCGCTTGGGGTGGTGCTGACCGCCCTCCTTCAGGCCGGCCTGGCGCTGATCGGCCTGCTGATCGCCGGGGTGCCGCTGGCGATTTTGCTCGCCTTCGTGTGTTTCCTGCTGGCCATCGCCCAGTTCGGCGCCGCCCTGCCGCTGTTGGCCGTGGCGGGATGGCTGTACTGGGGGCGGGGCGAGGCCGGCTGGGCCGCGTTCATGGCGGTTTGGGGCCTGGTCGTGGTGGGGGGCGTGGACAATATCATTCGGCCGATGTTGATCACGCGCGGCATGAGCATGCCGCTGACGCTGGTGTTCCTCGGCGTGATCGGCGGCCTGCTCGCCTACGGTCTGATCGGGGTGTTTCTGGGGCCGACCGTGGTCGCGATCGCCTATACCCTGCTGCTGGCCTGGCTCGCGGAAGCGCAAACCGGTTAGCACCCGCCCGGTATGCGTTATGATTGGAATCATCCACAACCAATCTGCACGGGAGATTAACCATGGATCTGATTGGATTTTTGTTGATCGGTTTGATCGCGGGCTGGATCGCCACCCAGTTCATGCGCGGCAGCAGCATGGGGTTGGCGGGCAATCTGGTCATCGGAGTGATTGGCGCCTTTGTCGGCGGTTTCCTGTTCCGCCTGATCGGCTTCGCGGCGGTCGGCCTGATCGGTCACCTGATCACCGCCACGGTGGGGGCGGTGGTGCTGCTGTACGTGGTGCGTGTGCTTAAGAAAGCGTAAGTCTTCTCATCGATGGACGCTCTTTGGCTGGCCCTCGCCTTTTCGCTGGGTTTAGCGGTCCGTCATCTGGGGTTGCCGGCGCTGGTCGGCTACCTGGCGGCGGGGTTCGTGCTGAACGCGCTCGGCCAGCGCGGCAGCGAACTGCTCGACCAGATTGCCCACGCCGGCATTCTGCTGTTGCTGTTCAGCGTCGGCTTGAAGCTGCGGATCAAAAGCCTGGTTCGACCCGATGTCTGGGGCAGTGGGCTGTTGCATCTGGCGATCAGCGGCGGTTTGCTGAGTTTGGGGTTCCTTGCCACTTTGACGTTGCCCGCGGGGCAAGCGGTGCTTCTGGCCGCCACCCTGGGTTTTTCCAGCACGGTACTCGCGGCCAAGGCGTTGGAGGAAAAGGCCGAGTTGCGGGCCTTTCACGGCCGGCTGGCGATCGGCATCCTGATCATTCAGGATCTGGTGGCGTTGGCCCTGATGGCGTTCGCCGGCGCGGTGGCGCCCTCGCCCTGGACGCTGCTGGCGTTGGGCTTGCCACTGCTGCGGCCACCGATGATGAAGATTCTGGACTGGAGCGGCCACGACGAACTGCTGGTGCTGTACGGACTGGCGCTGGCGCTGGTGGTCGGCGGGCTGGGGTTCGAACACCTCGGCCTGAGTTCGGAACTGGGGGCGCTGCTGCTGGGGGTCTTGCTGGTGGGACATCCCAAGGCGATGGAGCTGTCCCGGGCGGTGTGGTCGCTCAAGGAAGTGCTGCTGGTCGGCTTTTTCCTGCAAATCGGCCTGATGGGCTGGCCCAGCCTGGCCGCCCTCGGTGGGGCGCTGGTATTGGCGCTGCTGCTGCCGCTGAAGGCCGCGTTGTTCTTTTTCATCCTCATCGCGTTCCGACTGCGGGCGCGCACCGCGTTCCTGGCGGCGCTGGCGCTGACCAGTTACAGCGAATTCACCTTGATCGTGGTGCGATTCATGGTCGGCAACGGCCAGTTGGACGCCGGCTGGCTGGTGCTGCTGGCGATCGCGGTGGCGTTGTCGTTCGTCCTGGCCGCGCCGCTGAATCGCTTCGCCCATGGTCTGTACGAGCGGTTGGAGGCGCGGCTGACGCGGTTCGAACGGCCCGAACACCATCCCGACGAGCAGCCGGTGTCGCTGGGCCGCACCCAGATTCTGATCGTCGGCATGGGTCATGCCGGCGCCGCCGCCTACGATTTCCTCAAGAAGCGCCAGAATGTACCCGATCATCCGCACAAGGTGCTGATGGTGTCGGGCATCGATTCAGACCTGACCAAGGTCGAGAGGCATATTCACGAAGGGCGGCGGGTGGTGTACGCCGACGCCGAGGACCCCGGCTTCTGGCATCGTCTGCGCCTGGACGGGATCAAGGCGGTGATTTTGGCCATGCCGGACCTGGAGGCGAAACGCATCGCCAGCCGGCAGCTGCGGCGGCGCGGCTTCCAGGGTCTGATCGGCGCGGTCGGCAGCTATCCCGAGGAAAGGCGGACGCTGCTGGCGGCCGGGGCCGACATGACCTTCCTGGCGTTCAACGAGGTGGGCGTCGGTCTGGCCGAGCACGTCTGGGAAGCCTTGCAGCAGCGGGCCGGAACGAAATCCGAGCGCGCGGCGGCCTGACACCATTTTGATCTGGCGCGGTCTATTTCGGCGCATTCCAAGCCCATGAGGACCCGCCATGAGTCACAACATCAGCAAGACCGACGCCGAATGGCGCGCGCAACTGACCCCGGAGCAGTATCGGATTTGCCGTCAAAAGGGTACCGAACCCGCGTTCACTGGCGCGTATCACGATTGCCACGAGCCGGGCGTCTACCGCTGCGCCTGCTGCGGTGCTCCGCTGTTCGATGCCGCCGCCAAGTTCGATTCCGGCACGGGCTGGCCGAGCTTTTGGCAGCCGATGGCGGCGGACCAGGTGGCCACCGCCGAGGATCGGAGTTGGTTCATGCGTCGCACTGAGGTTCTCTGCGCCGATTGCGGGGCGCATCTCGGTCATGTGTTCGACGACGGCCCAAAACCGACCGGTTTGCGCTATTGCATCAATTCGGCGGCGTTGAAGCTGGAGCGGACGGGATGAGACTTTGAGAGGCGTTTTCGCACCGGCGCTAGCTGGCCGGACCGCCCCTCAAACCCGCAATGCCTGTCTTAGCCGCTCCATTCCATCGGCCAGTCGCGGAACGGCGTTGGTGTAGGCGAAACGAACATGCCGGCGCGGCAGGTGGTGGCCAAAATCCAGGCCCGGCGTGATGGCGACGCCGGTTTCCTCCAGCAGGCGCAGGGCGAACGCATGGCTGTCGTCGGTAAAGCGGCCGCAGTCGGCGTAGAGATAGAACGCGCCGTCCGGGGCGATGGGAATCTCGAAACCCAGTTCGCGCAGCGCCGGCAGCAGAAAATCCCGCCGTGCCTGAAATTCCCCTCGTCGCTCCTCGAAGATCGCCCGTGCTTCCGGCGCGAATGCCGCCAGAGCGGCGTATTGCGCCGGGGTGGAAGCGGCCAGAAACAGATTCTGCGCCAGTTTCTCGGCGTCGCCGACGCAGTCATCCGGCGCGACCAGCCAGCCCAGCCGCCAGCCGGTCATTCCGTAGTACTTGCTGAAGCTGTTGACGACGAAGACCCGTTCCGAAACCGCCAGCGCGGTTTGCAGCGATGCACCATAAGTCAGACCGTGGTAGATCTCGTCCATGATCACCCGCCCGCCGCGCGCCTCGACCGCGGCGACGATGGCCGCCAGTTCGTTCGGCGCGACGACCGTGCCGGTGGGGTTGGCTGGCGAGGCCAGCAACACGGCGACCGTTCGCTCGTCCCAATGGCGTTCGACCAGTCCGGCGGTGAGTTGATAACCGGTCTCCGGCCCGACCGGAATCCCCACCGCCTCGCCTTCCACCAGCCGCACGAAATGGCGGTTGCAGGGATAGCCAGGATCGGCCAGCAACACCCGGTCGCCGGGATCGATCAGCGTCGCCGTCGCCAGTTGCAGCGCGCCCGAGGCGCCGGGAGTGACGAGGATGCGTCGGGCGGGAACCTCGACTCCGTACCGTTCCTGGTAGTGGTCGCTGATCGCCTGGCGCAGTTCCGGCAGGCCAGCGGCGGCGGTGTAGCGGGTGCGGCCTTCCGCCAGCGCCCGCTGACCGGCGACCACGATCGGCGCGGCGGTCGGAAAATCCGGCTCGCCGACTTCCATGTGGATGATCGAGCGGCCGGCGGCTTCCAGCGCCTTGGCGCGGGCCAGCACCGCCATGACCTGAAACGGCGCGATGTCCGCCATCCGTCGGGCGGACGCCAACCGGTCAGACGCCAAACGCCCGCCCCCGGTCGTCCTCGTCCTCGTCGTGAATGGCCAGATCGGCCAGGTTGGCCGCTTGCCGACCGGCGCTCGTGGTCTCGGCGCTTTCGGCCAGCCGGATCTTCAGGCCGACGTTGTTCTTCGAATCCGCGTTCTTGATGGCTTCCTCCTTGGAAATCTTGCCTTCCCGGTACAGCTTGAACAGCGACTGATCGAAGGTCTGGGTGCCCGACTCGGTGGATTGCTCCATCGCGTCCTTGACGTAGTCGATCTTGCCCTTCTGGATCAGATCGGCGATGTAGGGCGTGTTCAACAACACTTCCACCGCCGGCACCAAGCCACCGGTCAGCGAGCGGACCAACCGCTGCGAGACGATGGCGCGCAGGTTCAGCGACAAGTCCAGCAGCAGTTGCGGCCGCACGTCCTCGGGGAAGAAGTTGATGATGCGGTCCAGCGCGCCGTTGGCGTTGTTGGCGTGCAGGGTGGACAACACCAGATGGCCGGTCTCGGAGAAGGTCAGCACGTATTTCATCACCTCGCGGGCGCGCACCTCGCCCACCAGGATCACGTCCGGCGCCTCGCGCATCGCGCTGCGCAGGGCGTTTTCGTAGTCATGGGTGTCGATGCCGATCTCGCGCTGGGCGATCACCGACTTCTTGTGCTGGTGGGTAAATTCGATCGGGTCCTCGATGGTGATGATGTGACCCGGCGCGCTGGAGTTGCGATGGTCGATCATCGCCGCCAGGGTGGTGGACTTGCCGGACCCGGTGGCGCCCACCAGCATGATCAGCCCGCGCTTTTCCATCACCAGTTGCCGCAACAAAGGCGGCAGGCCCAGTTCCTCCACCTGCGGGATGTCGCCCTTGATGTAGCGAATCACCATGGACACCTCGCCGCGCTGCTTGAACACATTGGAGCGGAACCGGCCGACGCCTTGCAGCGGAATGGCGAAGTTGAGTTCCCATTCGTGTTCGAATTCCTTGATCTGGTCGTCCTTCATGACCGAATAGGCGATCTCGCGCACCTGACCGGGCGCCAGCACCTTGTTGCCGATCGGGCGCACCACGCCGCCGATTTTGATGTTGACCGGGGCGCCGACGTGAAAAAACAGGTCGGAGGCGCTTTTATCGACCATCAGTTTGAGATACGGGGTGATGTCCATTGGGGTTTCTCCGCGTTGGGACAGCCGATGCGGACCGTTGCGCGCCGCTATCCGGTACGCCTCGGCCACGGTCGGATCATTGAAGATAATATAGTTTAATCTCCCTTTTCGAGAGCGGCAAAACGGGGAAGATCAACCCATCGCCCTCGGCGTTAGCAACTAAACTATCCAGGGTGGGTCAACAACCACCATGATCCCGACCCCCAGCCCTGCGGCAATTTCAGCCCCCCGAACGCGGAGTGCGCCCATGCTTCCCCAGATCAAGACCATTCTCTACACCACCGCCCTCGGCAGCCACACGCGCCCGGTCTTTCGGTTCGCGGTCGGCCTGGCCCGGCGGCACAATGCTCGAATTGTCCTGCTGCATGTGGTCGAGCCGTTGAACAACTCGGTTCGATTCCTGATGGAATCTTACCTGTCGCCGGAAAAAGCCCAGGAGCTGCATCACGAAGCGACCCGCGGCGTCCTGGAGAAATTCCACAAGCGGCTGGAAGCATTTTGCGCCGAGGAGCTCGGCGCCACGCTCGAACAGACCGAAGTCATCTCGGAAATCCGCGTGATCAGCGGCGTTCCCTACGAAGTCATCCTGCACGAGGCCGACCGTTGCGAAGCCGACCTGATCGTCATGGGCGCCCACACCGGCGCCGCGCGGCGCGTCGATTTCCTGGGTTCGACCACGCGCCGGCTGACCCTGCTCTCCAAGCGGCCGGTGTTGATCGTTCCCGTCACCGACAGTTCCAGCAATGAATGGTCCGAATCGCTTATCTAGGCGCGATCGTCCCCGGCCCCGCGAACCAGGGCTGGGCTGGGCGATGGCGTCGGCGTTGCTGCTAACGCTGCCGGGCGGACTCGCGCGCGCCGGGGACGATGAGGTTTACACCTGGAAGGACGCCGCTGGCCGGGTGCATTACGGCAATCGGCCTCCCGAGGGTCAGGTCGCCGAACCGGTTCAGCTCAACGCCCGGCCCGTGATCGTGCAACCGACTCGGCAGATCTACACCTGGACCGACGCCGAGGGCAAGGTTCACTATGGCGCCCGGCCACCGCCCGACATCCCCGCCAAGGAACTCAAGGAAGAAGACAGTTCCCTGTCCACCATTCGCTCGGCCCGGATTCGTGAGGGCGAACGGCGGCTATTGCGCGAGCAGGGCGAGCAGGGCAAGTAAAGCGCGCGGGGACGATGCCATTTTCCAATGGATTCTCCACCGGGCAGCGGCATGACCAGGCCGGGTCGATCTCACCGCCACGCATCCGGCCAGCGGCGCTGAAGTTCGTCCAGCCAGAGTCGCCGTAATCGCTGGCGCGTCGTATCCGGCGCGCCTTGCAACAGGGCGCGGTAGTATCGGTAGGAAGCGCGGTTCAACGCCCGCTCGTCTTGCGGTAACTTCTCGATCGTGCGAAGGGTCATCATGGCAAACTCCTTAACCCGACGATTCATATCGGGCTCACGCCTAGATAGTAAGCAATAATTGTGCCTATACTTCCCACCGTGGCGCGCGACAGCCACGATTCCAGCGGATCGCCATCGCCATGAATCCCGATGATTATTGCCATGACCTGGCCACTCGCCAGGATTCGGATTTCCGTTATAGCCTGCTGGGCCTGCCGCTTGGCCAACGGCAAGCGCTGACCGCGCTCCGGGCCTTTCAGCTTGAAACCGCCCAAATCGTCAGCGAGTGCCACGATCCGGGCGTGGCCCAAGCCAAGTTGGACTGGTGGCGAACCGAAATCGGTCGGTTGTTCGCGGGCGAACCGCAACACCCGGTCACCCGCGCCCTGCGCCCGTGGCTGTCCCAATTCGATCTGCCCGAGGAATACTTCCGGGAAATGCTGGATGGAGTGGCGATGGATCTGGACTACGACGCCTACCCCGGCTTTACCGAACTGACCCTGTACGTCCACCGGCGCGGCGGCGCCCCCGCCTTGCTGGCGGCGGAAATCCTGGGCTACCAGGACCGGCGAGCCACCCCCCGCTTCGCCCACGAGGCCGGCGCGCTGTTACTGCTGTTCGAGCTGCTTTGCGACGTGCGCTCTCACGCCCGGCTCGGTCGGTTCTATCTGCCGACGGACGAAATGCAACGGTTCGGCGTCGATCCCGGCGCGCTGTTGGCCGCGCAGACCACTGACCGCGTGCGCCAATTGTTCGCCTTTCAGGCCGAGCGGATTCACGCTTACCACCACCGGGCGTTGGAGTACCTGCCGGACGGCGACCGCTACGCGCAGCGCGGCCTGTTGATCCGCCTGGAACTGGCGCTGGCCTTGCTGGCGGAAATCGCCGAGGACGGCTACCGACTGCTGGAACAACGGACCCATCTGACGCCGCTGCGCAAGCTGTGGCTCGCCTGGCGGACGCAGCGGCGCGAAAAACGCCGCCATCGCCGTCAATGATGGGTATCCAGTCGACTAAAATTTGGTTCAATCAATCTCGTCGAACGTAAGGCACCGCCATGAAGGACTATCGACCTGCCACCAATTTGTTGAAAGACCGAATTATCCTGGTGACGGGAGCTGGCGACGGCATCGGTCGCGCCGTCGCTCGCCGGTTGGCCGCCCACGGCGCGACCGTGGTCTTGCTGGACCGCTTTATCCGCAAGCTGGAGCAGGTCTACGACGAGATCGAGCGGGCGGGCGGTCCTAAACCCGCCATCTACCCGATGAATCTGGAAGGCGCGACCCCCAAGGATCACACCGATCTGGCGCATGTGCTGGACAAGGAATTTGGCCGGATGGATGGCCTGTTGCACAACGCCGCCCTGTTCGAGGGACTCACGCCGATCGCCAATTACGACATCGAGTCCTGGTACCGGATTTTACAAGTCAACCTCAGCGCCCCGTTCCTGCTGACCCAGGCCGTGCTGGGCCTGCTGAACCGTTCCGTCGACGCCTCGGTCGTGTTCACCGCCGACCGGGTCGGCGACGACGGCCAGGCCTACTGGGGGGCCTACGCGGTGGCCAAGGGCGGCGCCCAGACCCTGATGAAATTACTGGCCAGCGAACTGGAAGCCAACACCCCCATCCGGGTCAACAGCCTCGATCCAGGCCGGGTGCGCACAGCGCTGAGCCTGCGGGCCTATCCGGGACGCGACCCGGCGGAATGGACCGATCCCGAGGATATTCTGGCCACCTATCTGTATCTGCTGGGACCGGACAGCAAGGGCGTCACCGGGCGGACCTTCCACGCCCAGGATTAAAGCCTGTCCGAATACTGCCCCCGTAAAATCGAAGCCTTATGAGGTGGAAGCCCGCTTGCGGGCGATTGGGCGGGTCATCGCCGGCAAGCGGGCTCCCACAATCGACAAGTTAGTTTTTCAGGAAATCGCCTTAGAACGCGTCGGCGGGCAACGTCATCAGCGAATCGGCGCCGGCTTGAATCTTGGCCAGATGAGTCATCGTTTCCGGCAACATCTTCTCCATGAAAAACTCGGCGCACACCAGCTTGTGCTGATAGAACGCGCGGTCGAAGCTGTCGTCGTCCGGGTTGGAAAGCTGGTTCTCGCAGATGCGCGCCACCTGCGCCCACTGATAGCCCAGTGCCACCAGCGCCATCATGTACAGATAGTCCATGGACACCGCGCCGCCGTTGTCCGGATTGGAAATGGCGTGCTGCATCAGCCACTGAGTGGCCTCGACCAACCGCTCCAGCGCCTCGGTCAGCGGCCTGACGAAGGGCGACAGCGCGGCGTTGTCTTCGTACTTCTCGCAAAAGCCGCCCACCAGGGCGAAGAACAACTGAATCGCCCGGCCTTTGTTGGCCGGCAGCTTGCGACCGATCAAGTCCAGCGCCTGGATGCCGTTGGCGCCTTCGTAAATTTGGGTGATGCGGGCGTCGCGCACGAACTGTTCCATCCCCCACTCGGCGATATAACCGTGACCGCCGAAACACTGCAGGCACAGATTGGCCGAGTTGAAACCCATGTCGGTGAAATAGGTCTTCATCACCGGCGTCAACAGGCCCAGTAAGTCCTCGGCCTTGCGACGCGTCTCCTCGTCGGGATGCTTGCGGATGAGGTCGACCGTCAGGCCGGCCCAGTGGGCCAGCGCCCGCGCGCCGTCCTTGAAGACGCGAGCCGTCATCAGCATCCGACGGATGTCGGGATGCACGATGATCGGGTCCGCCGGCTTGTCGGGGAATTTCGCGCCCCGCAGCGAGCGGCCTTGCAACCGGTCCTTGCAATAGGCAACCGCGTTTTGATAAGCCACCTCGGCTTGACTGTAGCCCTGCACCCCCACCGCGAGTCGGGCGGCGTTCATCATGATGAACATGGTCTTGAGACCCTTGTGCGCCTCGCCAAGCAGGTAACCGACCGCGCCGTCGTAGTTCATCACGCAGGTGGCGTTGCCGTGGATGCCCATCTTTTCCTCCAGGGCGCCGCAACTCACCGCGTTGCGGTCGCCGAGGCTGCCATCGGGGCTGACCAGAAACTTGGGCACGATGAATAGGCTGATGCCCTTGACCCCATCCGGACCGCCCGGAATCTTGGCCAGCACCAGGTGAATGATGTTCTCGGCCAGATCATGCTCGCCGGCGGAGATGAAGATCTTGGTGCCGGTAATGCGATAGGCGCCATCGGACCGCGGTTCGGCCTTGGTGCGCAGCAGACCCAGGTCGGTGCCGCAGTGCGGCTCGGTCAGATTCATGGTGCCGGTCCACTGGCCGGCGATCATTCGGGGCAGATAGAGCGCCTTCTGTTCCTCGGTGCCGCCGATTTCGATGGCCTCGATGGCGCCGCTGGTCAGACCGGGGTACATGGTGAAGGCCATGTTGGCCGACGCCATCATCTCGTTGATCGCCAGCCCCAGCACGTAGGGCAAGCCTTGGCCGCCGTATTTCGGATCGCCGATCAGGCCGGTCCATCCCCCCTCGACCACGGCGTCATAGGCTTGTCTGAAGCCGGTCGGAGTGAGGACTTTGCCGTTTTCCAGCCGGCAGCCTTCCCGGTCGCCGACCCTGTTCAACGGCTGCAACACTTCCTGGCTAAGCTGAGCCGCGCCTTCGAGAATGGCGGCGACCGTTTCCGGGGTGGCCTCGTCGAAACCGGCCAATACCCCCTGATAGCGTTCGATCTTGAGCAGTTCGTGCAAGATGAACTGGATGTCGCGAACGGGAGCGGTATAGCTGGGCATGGGTGCAATCCTTGGTTACGTTGAAATTTCAATAAGTTATGGGCGAATCGCGCCATACTGCGAACATAAACCCGGAAATTAGAATAAACACCCTAATTGCCTGAAAATAGCCAGATAATTCAAAATTTTGCGCTGGATTGCCTCGTGTCTAAAGGGATTTCGACCAGTTTAAACAAAGTTGTTGGGTTTTTGCCTTGACCTCACCTCGGCGGCATCCAACCCGATCCAGCGATGTGGAACTCTCGGCGTGGCGTCGCTCCACGCGACCCACCGCCACGGTCGCTCGCTTTACCCGCGCCGTTGGATATATTTCTGGACCGTTAGTCTATAGTTTGATGACATTCACTATTCACGAGATAACTACTCAGGGATTCGCCATGACCACCGACAATGACAGCGATCTGGACTTTCAGGAAACCCAGGAGTGGCTTGAGGCCCTCGACGCGGTGTTGGAGGCGGAAGGCTTGCAACGCGCCCACTATCTGCTGGGCAAGCTGCAGGACAAGGCCCGCGCCGCCGGGGTTCACATGCCCTACAGCGCCAACACCCCGTATCTGAACACCATCCCCGTCGACCAGGAGGAATACACCCCCGGCGATCCCGGCATGGAATGGAAAATCCGCTCGCTGATTCGCTGGAACGCGCTGGCGATGGTGGTCAAGGCCAACCGCATCACCTCCGAACTGGGCGGCCACATCGCCAGCTTCGCCTCCAGCGCCACCCTGTACGACGTCGGCTTCAACCATTTCTGGCACGCGCCCGGCGCCGAACACGGCGGCGACCTGGTCTTCATCCAGGGCCATTCCGCACCGGGCATCTACGCCCGCGCCTACCTGGAAGGTCGCATCACTGAGGAACAATTGAACAACTTCCGGCAGGAAGTGGACGGCAACGGCCTCTCCTCCTACCCCCATCCCTGGCTGATGCCGGATTTCTGGCAGTTCCCCACCGTGTCGATGGGCCTCGGCCCGATCCAGGCGATCTATCAGGCCCGGTTCATGAAATACCTGCACAACCGGGGCCTGGCGAATACCGAAGGCCGCAAGGTGTGGTGCTTCTGCGGCGACGGCGAAATGGACGAGCCGGAATCGCTGGGCGCCATCGCCTTGGCCGCCCGCGAGAATCTCGACAACCTGATCTTCGTGATCAACTGCAATCTGCAACGGCTGGACGGGCCGGTGCGCGGCAACGGCAAGATCATCCAGGAGCTGGAAGGCGATTTCCGGGGCACCGGCTGGAACGTCATCAAGGTCCTGTGGGGCTCGTATTGGGACCCGCTGTTCGCCGCCGACAAGAAGGGCCTGCTGCTCAAGCTGATGGAAGAGTGCGTGGACGGCGAATACCAGAATTTCAAGGCCAAGGGCGGCGCCTACACCCGCGAGCACTTCTTCGGCAAATACCCGG
>ERZ761607.991-NODE-991-length-39394-cov-18.227128_pt1 | contig 39394 bp, 35 predicted proteins | sample MGYA00511164_ERZ761607 | MGnify/ENA primary metagenome ERZ761607 (study PRJEB28899, sample SAMN02445080) | bioreactor sludge metagenome | biome: EBPR sludge | place: Australia: Brisbane, Thorneside Wastewater Treatment Plant | collected 2011-06-22 ...
GTTTTTTGAAATCATTTGGCTATTATTAGTTGATTTTTATACCAAATGGTTTGTTTCACGTACAAATAGACACATTTTTTGAACAAATCGCTTCAAATAATTCTGATTTTAACATGCCTATAACATTTCAAGACGAAACATCATACGATAAATGAACCACATTTGAATAATTAAACGATTCAGTAGGGTTTTTCCGGTTAAATTTAAAAGTATATTTAATGGAAAGCCATTTGCAGAAAGCATTCTTTTTTTATGATTGAAAGGCCGGTATGATCATTTTAAGGTGAACAACTATCATTTCCATATTCCGGATTCATTGAAAGATTCAATTTTAAAAAAATACGCTTCCTCAGCATTCAAACTATTCAACTCCAATTCGTTTACACCCAAAACCGTGTAGCATTGGTAAAGTTTATCTTTTTGAGTACCAAACAATATATTGTATCCGGTGGCATTTTTATCTGACCAGGTCAGCCGCGCTTTTCGTCTGTCTTTTGCATTCCTGATCAGTTCCACATCCTTGATTTTTCCTGGGATTTCCCCATTACCTCTACCAAAAACCCTAAGTCCGCTAATGGCAAAATTGCCCCCAGGTATTGCCACATTTGTGACCTTTATAAACCTGCATGCCATTTTTTCATCCAGCTGCAAATAATTGTGTGTATTATCATGATTGTTCAAAGATTTGTCTGACAGCATTACCCACCGTACCTTATCTGTCGAAACTTCAATGGTATAACGGTGATGCAAACCTTGTTTTCTACCGTAAATGTGGGAATTGTGCTCAGCAAAATTCACCTGTATAGCATAGACATCATACATTTCACCCATGTCCATCAAGGCATATTCTCCAGCTTCTCCTGATTCGGCAGCCCAATAAGTACGAATGTTTTCATCCGTCATATTGGACGCTGGGAATGAATCAAGCGCCGAAGAAACAGTGACCGGCTTTTTGAAAGACAGCAACATCCATCCGGGGAAAATCTCAGCAAAATCATGGATCTTTTTTTCAGGAATGCTTATCGGATAATCACCAAACTTGGTTAGAGTATAAAACGTTCCATCTTCATCCAGAAAAGCAGGGAATAATCCAAGTCTCCGTTCAAAAATATGTTTTTGGGAGATTGTCATGGTCCCAATGTGCCAATAGTTACCAAATCTGTCTGAAAACGTACTGCCATGGCCAGCACCGGCTGCGAAACCTTCCGGCTTATATGCAAAGGGATTGTGTCGTTGCAGCTTAAATGGTCCCAGCGGTTGACTGGCAACATACACTCCATCAGAATAGCTTTTGAATTCAGTTCCCGGCCCTGAATACTGCAGGTAATAATTTCCATTGATTTTATTCATCCAGGCTCCTTCGATCCAGGGTTTTTGATTGATGAGGGTGTTGTGATCACCAGGGACTTCCCATCCGTATGCTTCCGGTCTGGACTGGATCAAAATTGTTGGCTGGCCAACAAATGAAAACTGGTCCCGGTAGTTGAGCTCAACACCATAAATGGGTTTTTCATTTGAACAACCCCAATATAAATACAATTTACCGTCTTCATCTAAAAAAAGCGCTGGATCCCAAACAGGCATTTCGAGTTCTGGTACAGCAACTTCCCAATGCCCACTGAGCGGATCATGGCTTTTATATATAGTACTGCGCTCATTCGAAGAAGCCAGAAAATATAATGTGTCAGCAATGGCAATGACAGTGGGTGCATATTCTTCAACAGGAATTTGTGTGGTTTCAATAAAAATCCATTTTGCCAGATCAGTGGAATGCCAATAGCCACCTGATTTGGAGGCAAAAAGGTAATACCTGTCCCTGAACCAGGTAATGGTCGGGTCAGCCGCTTCTCTTCTCGATGGCTCATCTATACAGAACCTGTAGCTAATGTCCACTGGATTGCAAAACGTTTTCAATGGGTTTATCTGGGCAAAGGCATGCTGTTTGAAATTTGTGATATTCATGAGAAAGAAAAAGGAAATTAGCAGCAGACGACTCATCTTTCAATTTTTTACTGAAAATTGCAGGATCTTATTTAATCAAAATACGCTTTTTGATCAGCAGCTACATTTGGTAAAATACTGCATTGAAAACATAAAGATCGCAATAGATCATGAATTCACCTAAAATTATTAAACAATTTGATATTGGTAAGATTGAAATCAATTTTCGGAGCATTGATCCATGATCACAATCAGTTAATACAAAGGTTTCAGTAACACCAGGCATCGAAGGAAAAAAATAAACTGAGATAACCCATGTATGCCAAATGCATTATTTGAGCCGGTGAACAGCTTATGTCTCGTATTTTTTCTTTAGATCAACACGTAAAAAAACAATCCATTTCAGTCTTTAAGTAAACGAAGGGTCTGGATGGTATGTCTTTGACGATCTATTATTTTGACATAATACATTCCTGTAGGTAGTCCGGAAATATTGTAATATTTTCCTGTCTCAATGATGCTATGTTGCAATGATCTGCCTTTAACATCGATGATTTCTAATTGATCTGCGTTGTTTAATTCTCCTTTGAGGCTGAAGACATTGATTGCGGGATTGGGGAAAATGGCAATTTGCTCATCGATCAGATTCTCCTGGGCAGTGCCCTGGGAAACCACTACGATCAGCATTGAATCAACCAGATTGGTCAGATCCGAGTTGGAATATATTTTCAACCACAAATTTGTGGTTCCTTCTGTGTTTTTTGGATTGAGCTTCACATACATGGCATCCGAACTGGCACCTGCAGCCAGTGTGTTTGGATTGTTTTTAGGGCATTTGTCAACATTTTCAAAATAGCAGGTATTCAAATCGCACACCTGTGTAGTCCAGGCAGTAGGGAAAGTGCTATCTTTTATCAAGCGCCACCAGAATGATACAGGACCGTTATAATTATTTGTCACAGTCATGTGAATATCATAATATGCTGTATCCTGTGGAAAATCAATATTGAGTGTGTCAGGTGTTAAAACCAACTGACCTGAAAGTTTAAAGGAGAAAAAGAAAACAGTGACGATAAAAAATAGCTTATTCATGACCACATTAATTGTTTGAAATCGCAAAATTAATAAAAAAAGTGTAATTATTCAGCTCAAAAGTCTTTTAGTCCTGAGTCTATCAGCAAAAGTTTTATGGCAAGGGTTAAAACCGCTGATTCCGGGAAAAATAGGTGTTTTTTGCTCAGTGTACCCGCTCAATCCAAGGAGACCAACAGGCTGCAGACTCATTATCTAACCACCAAAATAATTGTAAAAAAGTAATCTGAAAAAAAGCATTGCGGCCTATACTTTAAACCGCAATGCTTCGATAATATTATTGCTTAACAATTTTTTGAACACTCACGCCATTCTTAGATTGTACGTTGATCAGGTAAACTCCATTGGTTTGAGCTGTCAGATCTAATGTATAGTCCAAATGACTTATTTTTTCGTTATCAGAGATGGTTGCAATTCTTCTGCCTACCATATCAGTTACGAAAACACTGATTTCTTCTGCATTCTCCAGATCTATTTTGATCCTGAACTGTCCGGCGGAAGGATTAGGTGAAACTTCAAAATCTACTAATTCTGCCATAACATCCTGAGTTCCCACAGTTTTTTCGTAAGTCTTTTTAACAACGTTTACGATTTCACCGGTTGCTTTATCCATGACTGCTGCGATCAGCACCATATGATCAACGTTTTCAGTTGCAGGAACAGTGTAAGAGAAATTGTAATTATACAAGCCTCCATCTGTAGTGGGATTAGGGATCACATTGGTAAGTCCTGTGAAACCACCCAATAAAGCTCTTCCAACATTTTCGTAAACCATGCTTGCAGCTGGTACGGGATCAGGAAGGTTTTCGAATCCTCCCATAGGTCCGTTTCCTCCACCGGAATAGTAGTTTGTTTGGTTATATCCGGCAGCTGAGCCTCTCACGCCATGTTCTACGACCACTCCGAAAACAGTAAAATCTTTTGCCAGATTACCTGCAAATTTTGCTTCCATTGAAAACTGAAGCTTACGATTGGACGCCTCAAATTTTCCACCTGTAATGGTGAGATCAACCGGAACAACACGGTCAATCAAAATGTTGTATGCTTCCTCGAATAATGAAGGATCCACATCGAAACCAGCTCCGAAATTATGTCTGTTGACCAAACCGCTTGGGTATCCGCTGATCATTGAACCCACGCCTGAATCGTATGCGGTTACAGTCATGGGGTCTCCGTTATGAACAGCTACACCTACCCAGGTATCAGGGTATGCATTCTCCATATATTCCATGTATACGGCACCTCTTGGACACCATCCACACCAGGTACCTGTTCCTTCTTCTCCGAAGATCCTGGTCGTAGGTTTATAGCTCAAAATGTTGACCGTGTGAGCGAATTCATTATCTTCAGGAGTATACGTTCCGTTTAAATTTGAGAATGTAAGGACAATATCGTAAGAACCCAAAGCATTGAAATTGTGGGCTGATGGGTAACCTGCTTCGAATACTGTTCCCGGAGCAATATCGAGATTGCTTACCGTTACTTTATCGGAGGCAACTCCGTTGATCGTGTACTGAACATCATAAGAAGTGATGTTCTCTTTTCCGATATTTCTTAAAGCTCCTGCTAAAACCACATTTCCTAAAACTTCGTAGTCAGGAATAAAATGGCTGATTAAGATAGCATTTATTGGTTCACATGCATCGCCAATAGAATAGAAGTCAAATGATCCGGTAACAGCTTCAGTGAATAATGGAGTGTCATTATACTTTAAAGTTACTGTGTTTTCACTGGATGACCCAGCTACCCAGTTGAATATATAACAATCATCTGCAAGGATGCAAACATTGGTCGTCTCAGTAATAAACCATTGATATTCTGCGTGTTCACCAACTATATCACCCAATGAATTGGTCAATTGCCACGCCTGACTTCCTGAACCATCTGTTGAGGCAACCACGGTAAACATGGCATCTGTGCTTCTGATCTCATGTGTAAAGTTATTATTGCTGCCATCAGAATCTCCATCTACAACGACATTGAATGTCATGGTGAAATATCCCAATGTGGAAAGATCCAGCTTTTGTGCAAATGTAAAATTAGCCGATGTTGCAGGCTGTAATGTATCCGTATAAGTTTCGGTCACAGTGTTGCCGTTGAAAGTATAAGATACAGCAAAATTGGTTTGTGGCGTTCCGCCGTAGTTGAACAGCGTCACAGTTACGTTTTCTTCAGCGGTTTTGGTACATCCTGTTGCATTAACCGGCGCAGCAACTCCTGTGATGCCTACATCGGTGATGGTGCTTTGGAAAACAATGATATCATCGATATCGAGGATAAACATGTCGGTACAATCAAAATGCCTGAAAGCGATATAAGCAGTTTTTCCTGCATATGAAGAAAGATCCAGTGATCTTTTGACATAAAGTTTATTGGCATTATCATTGCCTTTAACAATGGTTTCCTCAAATAATTTAGTTCCATTGGCTCCCAAAAAATCAGCAGGTTTATTTCCGCTGGTTGAAGCATACACACCGTAATGCTCGCTTGGCCATGTTTGATCCTGCGCTCTCACCCAATACTCAAGAATAATGGTTCCGGTGGCAGCAGTCAGATCGATCGCTTTACTTCCCATCCAGTTGTTAGGTGTCAACGGACCTGCCGTATTGACCCATGAATTAGAACCTGCACAATAGGTGCCAGTGTGTGAAGTTAACGAAGATGACAGCACCCAGTTGAATCCATCGCCGTCTGCGTCAGTAAGTACCCAACCGTTGGTAGCGAAAGAATTGGATTCCCAGGTCTCCTGGAAAAAAGTATTTCTTGGAGTACTCATAAGGGGATTGCCAGGGTTATTGGCATTGATGGTTTCCATTTTTTTGTTTGCAGCAGGATCAGAAGATCTGTACAAACCCTGGGCACTCATTGTAGTCAGTGTGAATACACCAATAAGCAATCCCATAAAAAATTTGGTAGAAAAATTTTTCATTTGAATATTTTTAATTACTAAAAAATGCTGGCCACTGCAACCGCCAGTTGATTACACTCATAAACAAAACCAAAAGGAAACAATGATATTGTTAATCTTACTCTTAATGAAGGGTCAAATGTAGCGAAATTATAATAATGTATACAAAACATTTTATTAAAAGTCAATAAAATGACAAATATTCCTATGGGTTGGCGAAAATTCCTGCATTGTATGCATTTAGTCGGTTTAAATGGATTGCCTTTCAGCTGTGAGCAGGTATGTTCTCTGTTATTTTGCCAAATTTTGTATTGTTGGCTACTATCGGAATTCGGGGAAAATCGGATCAAAATTTCGGGTAAAAGAGCAAGGTGAAAATCAGCCTTAGCGAGACAGTGGGGGCACAATGCAGATGTGAAAACAAATTATCTGACAAAGCGTCCAATTGTAATTTACCAAAAATTGTGCGGATCCAATGCGATCAGCTAAAAAAAACAAGGTTTGACCAAAGCCAAACCCTGTTTTATATAATCTAAAACTTGTTGATCAACTCAAGGCGGCAGCTCCGCCAACAATTTCTGACAATTCGCTCGTGATCGCTTCCTGTCTGGCTTTGTTATATTCCAATTTGAGGTCTTTGAGCAATTCCCGGGCATTTTCAGTGGCATTTTCCATTGCTGACATTCTTGCTCCGTGTTCAGAAGCATTGGTGTCGAGCATATATTTAAGGAAAGTACTTTTCATGATATTCGGGATCAGTTCTGATAACAAATGATGTTTATCAGGCTCAAAAATATAGTTCGCTATATAATGCTGTTTTGTAGTCGTTTCCGGATTGTAATCAATGATTGGTAAATATTGTTCCAATGTCGGATATTGGATGGCTGCATTTTTGAATACAGCATAAGCCACTTCGATCAGGTCGTACTGACCATTTTCATAACTATCCATGAGCATATCAGCAATCGGATGGACCGTGGCTGAACTAAGGTGGTCAAATGCAAATAAATAGTCTTTATTGATGGGGCAATCTTTGTAATGCTTGCTGAAGTGTTCATAGCCTTTTTTGCCTATACACAGTAAATGCAGATTGCCTGCAGCTCGTAATTCCGCATACTCATGAAGGATTTTTTTTTCGGCTTTTTTTATGATATTTGCATTGAATGCACCACAAAGACCTCTGTTTGAAGTCACTACCACGAGTAAAACATTGTTGATCTCTCTTTTTTGGTGCAATTTAGTTGAAATATCTCCTTCAAGGTTTGCCAGTACATTGGCCAGCATTTTGTGCAATCTGTTGGCATAAGGCCGTATTTTGATGATAGCATCCTGCGATTTCTTCAACTTGGCAGCAGACACCATTTTCATGGCGCTGGTGATCTGTTGAGTCGAATTGATCGAGGCAATACGATCCCTTACTTCTTTTAATTTACCGCTCACGTTAAATTATTTAAATTGTCCCATCAAATCTTTTGCAATTTGTTCCACTTTTTCAATTGCATCCTGTGAAAGATCGCCGGATTTCAATGTTTCCAGCACATCCGGATGCAATTGCTCAAGGGTGGTCAGGAATACTTCTTCAAATTCCCTGATGCGGTTGACTGGAACGGATCTTAAAAGACCTTTGGTTCCAAGATAAATGATGGCTATCTGTTTGCCGACAGACATCGGAACATATTGGGGTTGCTTGAGGATCTCCACATTCCTTCTACCTTTTTCAATCACATTCATCGTGGCAGCATCCAGGTCTGAACCGAATTTGGCGAATGCTTCCAATTCACGGAATTGTGCCTGATCCAGTTTCAATGTACCGGAAACTTTCTTCATGGATTTGATCTGTGCTGAACCTCCAACCCTTGAAACAGAGATACCGACGTTGATCGCTGGTCTGATACCTGCGTTGAACAGACTGGATTCGAGGAATATCTGTCCGTCCGTAATGGAGATCACGTTGGTTGGAATATATGCAGAAACGTCACCGGCTTGTGTTTCGATGATAGGAAGAGCGGTCAGCGAACCGCCACCTTTAACCAGTGGTTGGCCGTTATCGTCCTTTGCATTTTTCAAAGATTCGGGTAAATCGTTCATATTGCGGGCAATATCGTCATTACCAATGATCTTCGCAGCTCTTTCAAGCAGTCTTGAGTGGAGGTAGAATACATCACCGGGATAAGCTTCACGTCCCGGAGGTCTTTTCAACAAAAGAGATACCTCTCTGTAGGAAATGGCTTGTTTGGTCAGGTCGTCGTAAACAACCAGTGCAGAACGACCCGTATCCCTGAAAAATTCACCGATGGCTGCGCCAGCAAAAGGAGCGAAGAACTGGAGTGGAGCCGGGTCAGAAGCCGTTGCCAGTACGATCACGGTGTAAGGCATCGCACCGCCGTCTTCAAGCGCTTTCATCACCCTGGCTACGGTAGAACCTTTTTGACCTGAAGCCACGTAAATACAAAATACAGGCTTGCCTTTTTCCCAGTTTTCCCTTTGATTGAGGATGGTATCCACGGCGATGGCTGTTTTACCAGTTTGCCTGTCACCGATGATAAGCTCACGTTGACCTCTGCCTATAGGGATCATACTGTCGATCGCCTTGATACCTGTCTGGAGCGCTTCATGTACAGGTCTTCTGAATATAACACCAGGAGCTTTTCTTTCGATAGGCATCTGGTATTTTTTACCGGTGATAGGTCCTTTCCCATCCAACGGCTGACCCAACGGATCGATAACACGGCCCAGAAAACCTTCGCCAACATCGATGGATGATATTTTTCCGGTTCTTTTTACGGTTGAACCTTCCTTGATATCATCACCGGGGCCTAATAAAACCACCCCGACATTGTCTTCTTCAAGGTTTAATACTACCGCCTGGGTGCCATTTTCAAACTCCACCAATTCACCAGCCTGAACCTTGGTCAGGCCATATACTCTGGCTATTCCATCACCTACCTGCAGCACTGAACCAATCTCTTCAAGGGATGCAGCAGTACTCAGACCAGTGAGTTGATTTTTTATGATGGATGATATTTCATCGGGTTTTACATTAAACATATACCTGTTCTTTTCGCTTTATAAAATGATGATCAATTTTGATTCAATTCTGTTTTTATGACTTTCAACTTTGAAGTGACGCTGGCATCGTACAATTTGTCTCCGATCTCCAGTATGAATCCTCCGATGATGGTAGGGTCCACTTTTTTAACAAAAGCCACATTATCGCCGGTGATCTTAAGTTTATTGAGATTGGCAGAAATTTTTTCCAATTCCTGATCTGAAAGCTCTACAGCTGAAGTGATCACGACTTTTGTAATATTTTGTAAAGCCTGATATTTGGTTACGATTGCTTCCATGATCTCAGGCAGTATGTTTTCCCTGCCTTTCTGTAAAGTCAACTGCAGGAAATTCATGGTTTCAGGCTGAATTTTTCCTTCAAGCAATGCATTGATCGTTTGGGATTTTATTTCAGATTTGACGATGGGACTCCTCAATAAAAGTTTGAAGTCCTTGTTTTTTGCCAATTGAAGAATCCCTTCGACATCTTCCATCAATGCCGGCAACTTCCTATGTTCTGAGCCAAAGTCAATGAAGGACTTGGCATACCTTTTTGCAATTTTCGAAACGGACATAATGCTTGTTGATAAAGGATTAATTCATGTTGAACTCGTCGATCAGAGACTTCACATATTCCTGCTGACCCTGATCTTTGGACAATTCTTTTTTAACCACTTTCTCTGCGATTTCAAGGGCGATATTGCCAACCACATTTTTGACTTCACTCAAAGCCTGAGTCTTTTGTGCATTGATTTCTACCATAGCCTTTTCGACGATCTCAGCTGCTTCCTGCTTGGCTTTGTCTTTAGCTTCCTGGATTATTTTATCGCTGACGCCCTTAGCTTCGTTGAGTATTTTGCTGCGTTCTTCTCTGGCCTGAGCAAGAAGTTTTTCATTGTCAGCCTGAAGGCGTTCCATCTCCTCATTGGTTTTTTTTGCTTTGTCCAATGCTTCCTGGATCTTTCCTTCTCTGTCTTCCAATGCATTGACTATCGGCCTGAAAGCGAATTTGATAATTAAATACCAAAATATTACAAAGATGACCACCGCCCAGATAAACAATCCCGGTTCCGGTTTGATCACGCTAAAATCTGCTAAAAAAATCATACTTAATTTTACTTTGATGTTAAGGAAAAAAGTCGTCCGGCAACCAACTGTTGCCGGACGTCTGTTTCATTAGAGTACAAACGCTGCGAAGATGAGAGCGATCAATGCTGCTCCTTCGATAAACGCTGCCATAAGGATCATGTTAGCTCTGATATCACCGGCTGCCTGAGGTTGACGGGCGATGGATTCCATCGCTTTGCTTCCGATCCAACCAATACCAAATGCAGCGGCAATCACTATCATTCCTAATCCAATTGATGTTATAGATCCTACCATAATAAATATTATTAATAAAATTAAATAATCAATGATGATGTTCCTCAACCGCAGCGCCGATATAAGAAGCTGTCAGTAAGGTAAATACGAATGCCTGGATAAATGCCACCAGCAATTCCAGCGCTGACATAAACAATGACATGGGTATGGAAATGGCAATACCCATAATGGAACCAGGTACACTCTCACCTGATTTGCCAAAGATAAAGATGAGGCCAACAAAAATGACGATCACAATATGACCGGCAGTGATGTTGGCAAAAAGCCGCAGCATCAATGTAAAAGGTTTGATCACCAGGCCAAGTACTTCTACCGGGGTTAAAATCAGGGCTTTGAGCCACCATGGAACGCCGGGCATCCATAGCACATGCATCCAGTAATTGCGGTTGGCTGTCAGATTCACCACCAATGCGCTGATAATTGCCAGCATGAGTGTGATGGTTAGGTTGCCGGTTACGTTTGCGGAACCAAAAAACGGAATTTGTCCCAGCAGGTTCAAACCAAGGATAAAGAAGAAAATAGTGAGCAAATAGGGTAAATATCTTTTGTATTTTTCTCCGATAAAGGGCTTTGCCACTTCATCTCTGATAAATAAAATAATCACTTCAAAAAGTGATTGAATGCCCTTTGGCGCCTGTCCTTCACGGCGTTTATATGCTTTGGCGATGTTGATGAACATCCACAACAACAATATCACCACCAAAAACATAAAAACCACGTTTTTGGAAATGGAAAAATCATAGAAAGAGGTAATGCCTCCGCCTATCAATCCACCATCAAAGGTAGTTCTTGGATCCATTTTATATTTTTGCCCCCCGAAAACAGCGTATCCGATTTCTTTCTCCTTGCCGTTTACAAGTTCTGTCTCATATTTTACCTCATCCAACTCTTGTTTTCCCCTGGGAAAGTCAGGATCATTAATTCTGAAAACAGATCCTTCCATCAACGCATAACCGTCCCAGGCATAATGCCCGTTTCCGTGATGGCCTATCCCGAATTTGGATGACATGAAAACGGACCAACCGGTTTCTGGAGCGTATAAAAAACAAGGCAAAGGTATTGCCCAGTCTCCGATACTATAAATATTTTGGTTGCTGATGTGATGAAAAGCAACATTTTTTGGGTCGAAAGCCTTAGTTTCATGTCCTCCGTTATGGCCATGATCTTCATGTGTACCTGCTGGTTCACTAACAGTTTTAACATCACCTCCATCACTAGAAAAGAGGAAATTACTGTAAAACAAAAGGCTAAGAATAATCGGAAAAATTGATTTTTGCATTGCTTGAATAGATCCGAAATTTAATAAGGCTACAAAGGTAGGGAGTTATCCTTGCAAAATAAAATTTTTACATTCTTTTTGGGCAAAATTTATCAGGAAAAAACAAATATGAGTTTTTTGATGGTCTGATGATCCAATGATCAGATGATCTGATTTGAAAATTTGAAAATTTGAAAATTTGCGCAGTTTGAAAAAGATTATACATATGGTCATTGTTGATTTTTTTCCTGATTTTCAATTCAATCTGCGCTGAACTGCGAGATCTGCGGGAACAAAAAAAACAAGGTTTTAGCTTTTACTTTCCCTGACCTCAATGAAGGGTACGGGATTCCGGCTCAAGGCCGGAATGACAGCTCCGAAAAAATAGAAACGAATACAATTAAACATTTGATCGATCTGTAAAAAGTTGTAAAGTTTTTATCCGGGTAAAATAATCATCGATTTATAGACTTTTTATGATCTCCGAATACATTAATCCTCGAATTATCAAATCTCGCAGATCATGACATTCATCGTCGTGACTCGAATTTTCAAATTGTTACAAGGAATTTCCCGCAGATCCCGCAGATTTTCGCAGATCTGTTTTCTGATCAGGAAGCTAAATTGTGCGCTGATCTGGGAGATTTGCGGGACCGGAAAAATGAAGGTAACGGGATTCCGGCTCAAGGCCGGAATGACAGCTCCGAAAAAATAGTAACGAATACAATAATACATTTGATCGATCTGTAAAAAGTTGTAGAGTTTTTATCCGGGTAAAATGATCATGGATTTATAGACTTTTTATGATCTCCGAATACATTAATCCTCGAATTTTCAAATCTCGCAGATCATGACATTCATCGTCGTGACTCGAATTTTCAAATTGTTACAAGGAATTTCCCGCAGATCCCGCAGATTTTCGCAGATCTGTTTTCTGATCAGGAAGCTAAATTGTGCGCTGATCTGGGAGATTTGCGGGACCGGAAAAATGAAGGTAACGGGATTCCGGCTCAAGGCCGGAATGACAGCTCCGAAAAAATAGTAACGAATACAATAATACATTTGATCGATCTGTAAAAAGTTGTAGAGTTTTTATCCGGGTAAAATGATCATGGATTTATAGACTTTTTATGATCTCCGAATACATTAATCCTCGAATTTTCAAATCTCGCAGATCATGACATTCATCGTCGTGACTCGAATTTTCAAATTGTTACAAGGAATTTCCCGCAGATCCCGCAGATTTTCGCAGATCTGTTTTCTGATCAGGAAGTTAAATTCTGCGCTAATCTGAGAGATTTGCGGGAACAGCATGATATAGACAATTTAGGCAAGTTCGTTTTAAAAATGATCTGATTATCTAATGATCTGATCTTCAAATTTTCGAATGATCTGATTTTCAAATTGTCTCATTTCCAAATTATCAAATTAGAAATAAAAATCCAATTTTGCCCGCACAATCATTACTTTTGAGAAAAATATTTGAAGTTTATGACTCAGGATCATTTCAGGAAGGATGTTTTGCCGGGTATTCCAGAGGAGCCAGGTATATATAAATTCCTGGGTTCTGAAAGGCAAATACTTTATGTGGGCAAGGCAAAAAACCTGAAAAAACGCCTCAGCTCTTACTTCAACAAAACCATTGACTCCCACAAAACCAAACTGCTCGTCAAAAATGCCGATAGTATTGAATTTACTGTTGTACATACTGAACACGATGCGCTTTTGCTGGAAAGCACCCTGATCAAAAAACATCAGCCGCGCTATAATGTCATGCTCAAGGACGGCAAGACTTATGTTTACATCCGCATCCGAAAAGAGCCTTTTCCCAGGGTGGAATTCGCCCGAAAGGTCATCCGTGACGGTTCGGTTTATTTCGGGCCCTACACTTCCAAACACCGCGCAAATATCCTCATTGACCTGATCAAGAGATTGTTCCCCTTGCGCAATTGCAAACTCAACCTATCCGAAAGCAACATCGAGTCAGGCAAATTCAAGGTGTGCCTGGAATACCATATTAAAAACTGTGAGGGGCCTTGTGCCGGCCTGGAAGCCGTAGAAAATTACGAAGAGAAGATACTTCAGATTAAAAATATTCTGCGAGGTCATTTTAAAAATGTAAAGGACTATATTGCTGAGCAAATGCATCAACACGCAGAAAACCTTGCCTTTGAGCAGGCACAGGAATGGAAGGAAAAACTGGAAGCTTTCGACCATTACCAGGCAAAATCTACTGTTTTAAGTTCCAAAACGGAAGATCTGGATGTTTTTTCCATAGAAACGGACGAGAAAACGGCCTTTGTGAATTTTATGAAGGTCGTTCAGGGTTCCTTGATCCAGTCTGAAACAGCCGAGATCACCAAAAACCTGACTGATGACAAAAAGGATATCCTGCGATATGCCATCAGCAAATTGCGGGAAAAATACAACAGCATTGCGCCGGAGATCATTGTGCCGTTCAAACTGACACTGGAAGATCCTGATATCCGTGTGACGGTGCCTAAGATCGGTGATAAAATGCAGTTGCTTGATATGTCAGTTAAAAATGTCCGGTATTATTTATTGCAGTCCAAAAAAACTGAAGCGAGCAAAGTAAAATCCCAGACTCCGGCAGAAAGGATATTGCGAACTCTTCAGACAGATCTGCATATGGAAGAAGTGCCTTTTCACATCGAGTGCTTCGACAACTCCAATTTCCAGGGTAGCCATCCGGTGGCGAGTTGCGTGGTATTCCGACAGGCAAAACCAAGTAAAAATGACTACAGACACTTCAATGTCAAAACAGTGGAAGGACCGAATGACTTTGCTTCTATGGAAGAGATCGTGTTCAGGCGTTACAACAGAATGCTGAATGAAAATCAGCCTTTGCCACAATTGGTTGTCATCGATGGTGGAAAAGGCCAACTCAGCGCAGCCATGAAAAGTATCCGCAAACTGGGTATTGAAAACAAACTGAAGGTAGTCGGCATTGCCAAACGGCTGGAAGAGATCTATTTCCCTGAAGATCCCATTCCATTGCATATCAATAAAAAATCTGAATCGCTGAAATTGATTCAGCAGATACGGAACGAGGCACACCGTTTTGCCATCACTTTCCATCGCCTTAAGCGTTCCAATGCCGGTTTACAAACGGTGATTTCTGCCATTCCGGGTGTTGGAGCTAAAACAACCGCCAGATTGCTTTCTCATTTTAAATCAGCAGAGCGGATCATGATGGCCGGAGAAGAAGACATTGGGATGGTAGTAGGCCCGGCATTGGCAGTAAAGATCAGACGTCATTTTGAGCAAATGACTGAGCATATATCGCATGACGAAGAGGAATGATAAAGTATCCTTTCCCAAAACGATAAAGACAATCCCTTCCTGATCTGAGTAATTTTAAATCACGACATTTATGTTCGGGACTGTGTTCAATTTGTGCAAATCTGTGGAAAAACTTCTGAACCATTGATTTCATTGCCCGCCTGTCCCGCATTTCAAACTGTTATCATTTGAGTCATTTGTGGAAAAAGGATATTCATACTACAAACTGGTTCAAAACTGAATTTTGAGATTTGAATATACGTTATATATAATGGATCAAATTTCAAAAACATGGGAAGCACCTTTAAAGTATTCCCTTCCGGCAGGAAACATTTTTACTGGAAAGGATATGGAGACGCAGAACGTCATTCAACTATCTATCAGATAGAAAACATCATCAATCAAAATGGCTACATCGATGACTTCCACATGTTTTCAGATGTTGCTATCAGCTTGAAAATCAATATAGAAGAGCGCTTTATGGCATCATTGCACAGGGAACTGTCTGATATTATACACCTTACAGAATTGCCTCACATTGAATTGCAATCTGGAGTTGAATGCACCGTTTTCCTCAATCTCACATTCACTCACAGTACCGGAAATCTCATGATTGAAGTTCCGGCAGTTCCGGGATAAAGGAGTTTTCAGACTTCTTCATAAGTCTAAAGACTAATCATGTTTTATTGAATTGTCTGTTCACAATTGGTTATTCAGGTGATTAGCTTATTTGCCTTTTAGCCTGTAAGTCTCTTGGAATTGAGCGAGTACCTTGATGAATAGACAGCTGATTTGTGCTGGTAACAAAGGTTTTACCGCTTGGTATAAATAGTAGCTAATAGACTCTTAAGACTAAAAGACTGTTGAGCTTAACAATTACAGTTTTTCATTGAAAATTGTATTTTTAATGCCTCATATGAGCATTTGATGGAGAAAGGCGACTACACAGGGCGGTTAAAAATTTTGGTGGATAAAGCCAGGAATGGCAGTATAGTTGATGTTGATTTTATTCTGGATCATTTGTCCTCCGAATCCATCCTGGTCATGACCAGATTTATAAATTTTGCACTGAGCAATGTCGAAACGAAGGAAGGCATGGAACGTATTAAGTATTATTTATTCAATGGTTCCCAGATCCAGCGAAACTATGCAAGTTTGTTTTTCAACAGAAGAGGCGATTGGGAAATTGTTTTGGAAGCATTCCGGCAAGGAAAAATCGATGAGATCCAGGCATTCGCAAGGTAAGAGATTGCATGGATTGAATTTTTGGTACTTCATACATTATTCTCCGGTTAAACGATCAGTCAGCTTCACATTCAATCAGCTCTTCAAATGTATTTGTTAATATTGCAAAAATTTCACATTCCAGCAAACAACTAAAAATCTGAACTATTTACTGCAAATATGGTTATTACATTTTGTCGTTTAATGGAATTGCATATTTTTACATTAAAGATTTATTAAAGCGAAGAATAATTGATCTATAAAACATATATACCAACTTTTCCGCTCGGTCAGTTTGTGGAGTCTTTGGTTTATTTCAAAGGTTATAATCCTGAACATACTGTGGACAGATTTTTGCCGGATGGCTACACCTATATTGTGTTTGATCTGACAGACCATCCTAAATATATTTATGACAATCAAACACTTAAGGAAATTCAATCGTGTCGCAACGTTTGGTTTTCCGGGATCCGGGAAAAGTTTATTACCATTCCATCCGGCAGGGACAGCGAAATGTTCATCATCAATTTTAAAATTGGTAAAGCTTATCCTTTTGTGGAAATGCCTATGAATGAACTCACAGATTGTGTGGTAGGTGGCGAATTGGTAATGACGCAGGAAGTGCTGAATCTCAGAGAAAAATTGCTTGAAATACCAGCGATCGAACAGAAATTTATATTTGCAGAACAGTTTTTTTTGAACATTTTTTCTAAAAAACCAGCTGCAAATCCTTTCGTTGATTTCTCCGTGGATCTGATCATGAATCATCCACATCAACTTTCCATGCAGTATCTTTCAGACAAAGTGGGTTATTCTCAAAAACATTTGATAAAAATTTTCAGAGAACATGTTGGTCTTACACCCAAATCTTTTCTTAAGATCATGCGTTTCCAGAAAGCTTTGAAGGAAATAGAAACCAACAGAACTGCCCGCTGGACACAGATCGCGTATGAAAGTGGTTACTATGATCAGGCACATTTCATAAATGACTTTAAGGACTTTTCCGGATTTACTCCGTCGCAGTTTCTCAGACAGCAAAGCGAATTTTCCAATTATATCGCAGTAGGTTAGGTAAATTTTTTCCAATACTATCTGACTTTTACCCGATTCTTTTGCATAAAACTTTTTTTTAACAACAATTACTTAAAATTAAATTTTCAATTATGGATCAATTTTACATCAATCATTGGGCAGTCATCGTGAGTGCAATTGCCAATCTGGTAGTCGGTGCCATCTGGTATTCACCGATGTTGTTTTACAAAGCATGGATGAAGGAAAACAATTTTACAGAGGAAACAGTCAAGCAGAAGTTCAACCCAATAAAAACCTATGGTATAACGCTGGTGCTGTCTCTGATCATCAGTTATAACCTTGCTTTTTTCCTTGGTGATGATAAAACCGATGCAATCTGGGGCGCAACTGCAGGATTTTTAGCCGGATTTGGGTTTTCTGCGCTTATTTTTGCCATCATCGGACTTTATGAACAGCGTTCCTGGAAATATATGCTCATAAATGGCGGTTATATCACCATTTATTTTACTCTGATCGGTTTCATTCTTGGGGTCTGGAGATAAAAACTATGTTATGGCAAAGACATCAGGAGAATTAGAGCAGGAATTTATCACAAACGCACGAGAACTTACAGGAAAAAGCCTGGAAGAATGGTTGAAAATCGTCGGAGCATCCGGCATCGATAAAAGGAATGATATCCTTGAATGGTTGAAAAAAGAGCAGGGTCTTAACCACATGCAGGCACAATTCGTTGCCGGTATTTTTATGAATAACGGCCAACCCGTTTATATAAACGAAAATGCCTTGCTGGATCAACAGTTTGTAAAGTGTAAGGAGATCCGCCCTCTTTTCGAAAGCATTTCTGCAAGGATAATGTCTTCATTTGAAGGCATTCAGCTTATTCCAAAAAAGACTTATGTTTCCTTCACTGCAAAAAGGGAATTTGTGGCCATCAATGTCAAACCCGGTGAAATCAGGCTTGGGCTGGATCTGGGAGAAGAACCATATACTGACCGGTTGCAAAAATCCAGGTTGACCGGACCCATGCCAAGGATTTCCCATATGGTGGTTTTGAAGGATATGGAGGCTTTCGATGCGCAATTAACGCAATGGATCACTGACTCATATCACAGGACCCACAAAAAGTGAATTATTTTGAGCCTGTAAGATGAAAACAGGGATTTTTTTTCCTGTTTTCATCTTGTTTTCCAAAAATTAACAGTATATGACTAAAACACAAATCATACTTTTTACATTGATCTTTTTTGGCCTGATCGCGCGTGCACAGGAAGAAATGATCCATTCTGGTCAACGTTTGAGCATTGCCTACAATATTCAGATACCTGATACCACCAGGGATGACTGGGAGATCATCCATATGGAAATGGATGGTTCGGGCAAGAGAAACATCACCAGAAATGATGATGTAGCCTGGACGTATTATGCCTTCAAAGACCGGTTATTTTTCATCAGCGACCGGGATACGTGTTACAGATGTTTTTTTCTGTATGAAATGGATTCCAGGGGTGAAAATATCAGAAGAGTTAGTGATATCAGGCTGGAAGACAGCTGGATGAGCAGCCGGAATGATGGTGAAGAAATGATCGTCACCGGCAGGATCGGAAAAGTTCTGCGGTATCAGTTTTTTCTGATCAATACCAATACCGGTATATATCAGCAGATGACTGATGATACCGCTGCTTTGTACCGCGATCCATGTTTTTCACCGGATGGTAAAAAAGTCGTTTTTAGTTACCAGAAAAATAAAAGGGACAAAAGCAGCCATGAAGAACTTTTCCTCATGGATTTGGAAAGTGATGAAATGAAACAATTAACCCATTATCCTGAAGATAATCCTTCTGCAAAGGAATATGGTTACCGTGCAGGTTCTGCACGCTGGCATCCAACAGAAAACTTTATTTCATATGTGTCTAAACAGGATGGGCGACACAGCATTTTTGCAGTGACACCTGATGGGAAAAAACATTGGAAGCTGATCGACAATCCCGAATCGGAAGGATGGCACGACTGGAGCCCGGATGGCCAATGGATCGTCTTCAACAGCAGTGATGTGTCTGAATCACAATATCATATAACCCTGATGAACTGGAAAACAAAGGAAAAAACGCAGCTGACGGATGCCAGCTTCAGAGCTCAACTCGGGCCTGTGTTTATTGAAAAGTAAGATACAAAACCTTTGCAGATCGATGCGAAATCGTAGATTTGCCATGAAAAGTATTAAAACCAATGGCATATTCTGAATATTTCACAAAAGAACAGGAACAGATTGCCCGCTTTGCCAAAGCCATGGGGCATCCTGTCCGGATTGCCATTCTCCAGCTGCTCAATGCGCAATCCTGTTGTTACCACGGTGACATGGCCGAAGAATTACCTATAGCCAAATCAACCCTTTCACAACACCTCAAGGAGCTGAAGAATGCAGGACTCATCCAGGGCAATTTCACCCCGCCAACCATAAAATATTGCATCAATCAGGAAAACTGGCAAATCGCCAAATCACTTTTTGACAAGCTATTGACACCACCTGCTTTGGTTGAAAAATGCAGATGAAAAACAGTTCGTAATTTTGCGAACTAAAATATAGTTCGTATTATTGCGAACAATATTGTTTTTGCATCATTTTAAACAAAGACCATGCAGGTAAAACTGAAATTTCTGGATCGTTTTTTGACTCTTTGGATTTTTCTGGCCATGGCACTCGGTGTTGCGCTGGGTTATTTTTTCCCGGTCATCAAGCAGGTTTTTGACAGTTTATCTGTTGGAGCGACCAACATCCCATTGGCTATTGGCCTGATCCTGATGATGTATCCTCCGTTGGCCAAAGTGGATTATGCACTGTTGCCTAAGGCTTTTCAGGATAAAAAGGCCATGAGTCTTTCGCTCTTTTTGAACTGGATAGTCGGACCAGTGCTGATGTTTGTGCTGGCCATCATTTTTCTGAGAGATCAGCCTGATTATATGACCGGATTGATCCTGATCGGACTGGCCCGCTGTATCGCCATGGTGATCGTCTGGAACGATCTGGCACACGGCAACCGCGAATATGGTGCTTTGCTCGTGGCATTGAATAGTGTATTCCAGGTATTTACCTATAGTTTTTACGCCTGGTTATTCATCAATGTTTTGCCCGGAAAACTGGGATTTTCCAATTTCAATATAGAAGTTCCAATGAGTGAAGTAGCTAAAAGCGTCTTCATTTACCTGGGTATTCCATTTATTGCTGGTTTTCTGTCCAGAAGATTTTTGGTCAAAGCCAAAGGCGTTTCGTGGTACAACAGGAAGTTCGTCCCGGTGATCTCTCCCATCACCTTATATGCATTGCTTTTTACCATCGTGCTGATGTTCAGCCTGAAAGGCGACAAGATCCTCGAATTGCCCATGGATGTTTTGAGGGTTGCGATTCCTTTGGTAGTCTATTTTCTGCTGATGTTTTTTGTGAGTTTTTTCATTAACAAATCGATGAAGGTACCTTATGATAAAAACGCGGCGATCTCTTTTACCGCTACCGGCAATAATTTTGAACTGGCGATAGCCGTGGCCATAGCTGTTTTTGGTATCCATTCCGCACAGGCTTTTGTTGGCGTGATCGGTCCCTTGGTGGAGGTTCCGGTATTGATCTTACTGGTCAGGGCCAGTTTATATCTCAAAACAAAATTTTACCCTAAATGAATGAATCGATAATACATCTGATCCGGCACTTTGATGAAAAAAATATTCCGGCAGAGCGAAAGATCGTTTTGCAGCCTTTGAAGGATTACATCCGCCAAAAATCTTCCTTGAATGAGCCTGTACGTCTCAATTTTATCTGTACGCATAATTCACGGAGGAGTCATTTGGCGCAGATATGGGCACAGACGATGGCTCACCATTTTGAGAAGCAAAATCTTTTTTGCTACAGTGGAGGAACTGAAGCCACGGCATTATTTCCTGCTGTGGTTCAAACTTTAAAGGCTCAGGGTTTTCATATCATGGAACTGGCTAAAACGGAAAACCCTGTCTACGCAATAAAATTTGACGAAAATGAACCGCCTGTTATTTGTTTTTCAAAAACATTCAGTGATGGATTCAATCCTCAACAGAGTTTCGCAGCCATTATGACATGCGATCAAGCGGACGAAGCATGCCCCTATGTTCCGGGAGCAGAAGCCCGTTTTCCGGTCAGATACACCGACCCGAAAGCCTGGGACGGTACCGAGATCATGAAGGAGAAATACCATGAAACCAGCCTGAAAATCGGGTTGGAAATGTGGTGGGTGATGGATTAATTTGGAAATTTGGAAATTGGCCAATTTGGAAATGGACCAAATGGATAGAAAAGTAAACGAGCTGAATTATATAAATGAGGAATGATAAAGACAATATCATTGTGAAAAAGTCATTTGACTTTGCTTTGAAGATCATCCATTTTTGTGAGTTGCTTGAAAGTCAAAAGAAAATAATCATTGCCAGACAACTCATGCGGGCAGGCACTTCGATCGGTGCCAATGTGAAGGAAGCACAAAATGCTGAAAGTAAAGCTGACTTTGTGCACAAATTAAAATTAGCAGCAAAGGAAGCAGATGAAACTGCATATTGGCTTGAATTGTGTCAGGCAGCTGAAAATTATCCGGATTCCCGTACCCTGCAGATTGATTGCAATGAACTCCTTTTAATTCTTTCAAAAATAATTTCCTCCGCAAAAAAAAATACCAAATAATATTTTCAAATATTTAATTTCCAAATTATCTCATTTTCAAATTTTCAAATTATCTCATTTTCAAATTATCTGATTATCTAATGTTCAAATTTTGAATTTGCCATGAAAATTAAAAATTGCCACGAATGCACGAATAAATACACGAATGCACGAATGAATGCATAGATGAATAAGTTTTTTTGATAATCAGGAACCGATTTGAGTATTAAAAAAAATCATTCGTGCATTCGTGGCATTTAGCATTCGTGCATTCGTGGCATTTAGCATTCGTGCATTCGTGGCTGGCTGTTTTTTTGGTTTTAACAAATAATGCACAATAAAAACGCAATAATCAAATACTTTAATATTATTTTTTATTGTGTTATAAATTGTATTTTTATTAATATGTATTAGAATTATTGGGAAAAAGGCTTATAAATAAACTCAATTTTCAAATTTCCAAATTATCTGATTATAAAATTATCTAATATCAATTTTCAAATTATGGAAAAAACGCTTTTTAATTTAATGATGTCCACACTGGTAGTGGTACTGTCTGCAGGGATAGCTTTTACTCAGACTACCCAGAAGAGTAAGGTTAAAAATACGAATCCAACCATTGAGCTTATTCAGTTCCATACCGAACATCGTTGTATGACGTGCAATCTGATTGAAAAATTGACAAGGGAAGTCATAAAATCCTACCCTGATATCACTTTCAGACTGATCAATGTAGATGAAAAAAAGAACTCAAAAATTGCCGAAGAATTCGAAGCTACCGGAACTGCGGTTTTTCTTTACAACCCGGCAACAAAATCCAAAAAGGATTTGACTGAATTTGCCTTTATGAATGTGAAGACCAAGCCGGATGTATATAAAAACGGATTGAAAAAGGAGATTAAAAATTTTAAAAAATAACTAATAAAGATCCCTGATTATGAATTTTAAAATTCTTGGTACCGGGTGTGCCAAATGTAAAACACTGGAAAAACTGACCCATGAAGTTGTCCGGGAAAACAGTTACGATGCTGAAATCAACAAGGTGGAAGATATCGTCCAGATCATGAATTACGGTATCCTGGCTACTCCGGGTTTGGTATTGGATGAAAAGGTGCTGATCAGTGGGCGGGTTCCATCGAAAGAGGAAATCAAAAAACTCATTGAAAAACACCTGAATAGTCAATAAACAACTTCAACTCATAAGAATACCTCTGTGAAACTCTGTGCCTAACTCTGTGTATCTCTGTGCAGCCTAAAAACCCTGATGTAAGCTAAATGCTCATTTTTTATGAAATTTACCCGTAAGTTCTGATGGATTTTTAGCTGTTGATTTAAATTAAGTTGTAAGACAAAATAGATGAAATGTTCGGAAAGACTGTTTATCCTTATTGCCGCATCAACTTTTTTGATATAGTCGTTGATTTCCAATTGATCACATAAAAAAGAAACTTTATGGAGTTTTTGCAAAATATTTTAGATGGCAGTAATTTCCCAATATTATCTGCTTTCATCCTTGGATTGATGACGGCCATCAGTCCATGTCCGCTGGCAACCAACATAACGGCTATTGCCTATATCGGTAAAAACATTGAGAATAAGCGAAAAGTATTCATAAACGGGCTGTTATACACTTTGGGCAGAGCGTTTTCCTATGTTGTACTGGGTGTCGTCCTGTTCTTTGGTGCAAGTAAATTTCATGTCGCTTCCTTTTTCCAGGGCAATGGTGAAAAAATACTCGGCCCTCTGCTGGTCGTCATCGGTATACTCATGCTGGATATCATCAAAATTAAATTTCCCGGGTTAGGCAACATCACAGATAGATTTCAAAACAGTGAAAAGCATGGTAGCGGGATCAGCGCATTTCTGATGGGCATCGTGTTTGCCCTGGCATTTTGTCCCTATAGTGGCGTTTTGTATTTCGGCATGTTGATTCCCATGTCCATTGCCAGCCCTTCAGGGTTGATATTACCCTTGGTTTTTGCCATAGCTACCGGCTTTCCGGTCATCATTTTTGCTTACCTGATCGCATTTACTTTATCAGGCGTCGGAAAACTTTACAATTCGCTGAAAATATTTGAATTATGGTTTCGGAGAGTGGTAGCGGCCATTTTCATTCTGGTAGGGTTTTATTATATATACATTTTCTATCTTTAGGTAAAACGCTTTAATTTAAAACTCATTCAACTGCAAGTGAATGATAAATAAACTTTTATGGAATTCAAAAAAGAGATCAGAACCCTGATCTGGATAGCGGTCATTTTTAGCGCAGCATTTTTCCTGCCGATCGAAAGTGCCCGGTTCAATACGGCGATCGATGCCACCCTGGACCTGGTAAAATGGTATGCCCGGGAGCATGTAATATTGTGTTTATTGCCCGCTTTTTTCATTGCAGGGGTCATTTCGGTTTTTGTGAGTCAGGGATCGGTATTGCGCTATTTCGGTGCAAATGCCAAAAAGTGGCTGGCATATTCGGTTGCTGCCGTTTCCGGTACCATCCTTGCAGTATGCAGTTGCACCATACTTCCCTTATTCTCCAGTATTCATAAGCGTGGAGCAGGTTTAGGCCCCGCCATAGCTTTTTTATATTCCGGACCTGCCATCAATATATTGGCCATCATTCTTACAGCACGAATTTTGGGCCTTGAAATGGGCATTGCAAGAACCATTGGGGCGGTTGCATTCAGCGTGATCATCGGTCTGATCATGTCAATCATATACAGAAAGGAAGAGAAGATCAAAAAGGAAGAACAAATGAACATTCAGTTGCCTCCGGAAAAGAGACCCATGTGGCAGACTTCATTCCACTTCTTTACTCTGGTACTGATCCTGGTGTTTGCCAACTGGGGAAGCCCTGCAAAAGATGACACAGCCAGTGTATGGTATTATATATGGGCATACAAATGGTATTTCACCGGATTTTTATCATTGTTGCTGGCTTATTCATTAATTAAAATACTGAAAATCAAATGGGTTTGGGTTTTAATAGCTGTGGCAGTAACTGCTGCATCCGGATTCATCTCTTCCAGCCTGATCGACAATGCAAAACTTGCTACACTGGTGCCTATGCTGACGGGTATTGCGTCTTTAAGCGTCATTACCTTATTGGATAAAAATGAAGATGAAAACAAGGAATGGACGATTTCGTCCTGGGGTTTCGCCAAGCAGATTTTACCCTTATTGGCATTAGGTGTCGTGACAGCGGGATTTCTGCTTGGATCCACCCATGATGGTCAGACTATTCCAGGCATTATACCCAATGAATGGATACAATGGCTGGTAGGTGGCAATTCTTTTTTCTCTAATTTCTTTGCCTCCGTAGTCGGCGCTTTTATGTACTTTGCCACCCTGACAGAGGTACCTATTTTGCAGGGATTGATCGCTTCTGGTATGGGAAAAGGTCCGGCATTGGCTTTGCTTCTGGCAGGCCCTTCTCTGTCTCTGCCCAATATGCTTGTGATCCGGGGTGTGCTCGGTACCCAAAAAACGGTGGTTTATGTTTCTCTCGTGATCATCATGGCCACGATCTCGGGATTGGTGTATGGGAGTATATTTTAAAAGTAAAAAATAAAGATCAGTATCCAAACTGATTCAAATATATGATTTTTGGATTGCATATGTTGTATACGAGACATAAGATAATGAAGTATTGGTATGGTGAGATTCTTAAATTCGATTATAATAAATCACTTCATTATCTATGATGTAATGTTGCTAAACTGCAACACACAAAGCTCAATTTTTTAAGTTGGATAAAGAATAAATACAGTAATTTTGTAGTATTTCAATAATCTAAAAGCGCCATTTTTTGAAAAAAGTACTGATCATAGATGACGAAGAAAAGCTGAGGAATTTGTTAACTAAGATCATCAGCTACGAAGGTTTTGAGGTTTTCCAGGCAGGAGACTGCAAGTCAGCCATTGCAAAAATGGAAAAACTGGACATTGATGTTGTTTTATGTGATGTAAAACTACCTGATGGCAACGGTGTTGAACTTTCAGCACAATTAAAAACCAAATATCCACTGACTGAAATAATCCTGCTCACCGCGTATGGCAATATACCGGACAGTGTAAAGGCGATCAAAAACGGTGCTTTTGATTACATCACCAAAGGGGATGACAATAATAAAATCATACCGCTATTGTTTCGTGCCATCGAAAAAGCAGATTTGGCCAAGCGGGTACATCATTTGGAAAAACAACTTTTGCATAAGTATGCCTTTGATAATGTTTTAGGAAAATCCAAAGCGATTCAAAATGCCATTGAACTGGCAAAAAAAGTGGCAGTCATTGATACTACCGTATTGATTACAGGTGAGACCGGAACCGGAAAAGAAGTGTTTGCCCAATCCATTCATCAGGAAAGTACCCGAAAAAATAAAAATTTTGTTGCCATCAATTGCGCTGCTTTCAGTAAAGACCTTTTGGAAAGCGAACTGTTCGGCCATAAAGCTGGCGCCTTCAGCGGTGCCACCAAAGATCACAAAGGCCTGTTTGAAGAAGCCAACAACGGAACAATTTTCCTGGATGAAATTGGAGAACTCGCACATGACCTTCAATCAAAACTATTGAGGGTGATTGAAACAGGTGAATTTTATAAAGTAGGAGACAGTAAATTGACAAAAGTGGATGTCCGTTTAATCACGGCAACCAACAGAGATTTGCTTAAAGAAGTTGGGGATGGTAATTTCAGGGAAGATCTGTTTTACAGGATCTCTGTTTTTCAGATCAAATTGCCTTCATTGAGAGAAAGGGTTGTTGATATTGAACCTTTGGCAATCCATTTTATGCAGGTTTTCTCTACCAAAATCAATAAAAAAATAAATCGGATCTCCGCCGATTGTATTCAATGTTTAAATCAGCATGACTGGAAAGGTAATATAAGGGAACTGAAAAACATTATGGAAAGATGTGTCATTCTTGCTCCTGGAAATGAAATAACGGTTGATCTTTTACCTGCTGATATACAAAAGTCTCATTTTTCAAATAGTATAGATGAAAAGATTTCTCCTTTCGATTTGTCTGTTACAGAAAAAAATCATATCCGGAAAGTGCTCAATTACACCAACGGAAATAAAACCAAGGCTGCTGAATTGCTTGGTATTGCTCTGACAACCCTTTACAGAAAACTTTCAACTTACCACTTAGACTAAGCTTACCCTTTCATTTCGCTATGATTGACCCTGTCAATTTGATAGGGTTTATAATCCGTTATTAAATTGCTTCACTTACGATTAACTGAATATCATTCAGTTATCCGCAAAAAATAAATCCGGACTATTATTTGGATACCCTGTTTATATTTATGTACCTGTAAAACTTCATTATGGAAACAAGAATCCAAAAAACATTGACACAATGGTTTCCGGCAGCATTTGATCAGATCAAAAAACCCGGCGCCTCGACAGATTACAGTACACTCAATCAATTGGCCAGATACACGCTAAAGTTGATGGCTGAAGATGATGAACAAAAAAGGGAGCCTTTCAAAATCATCCATCTGCTATATTCGAAAAGTACATTATATGAAAGGAATGCCATTGAAAATGAGTTTTTGCTGAAACTTGCATGTGAAGAGAATCCGCTTTCACTTAAAAAAAATCTTGAGATGATGCCCGAACAGCTCCGGAGTATTTATCTGAAAACAATCCTTGAAAACTGAAAATCAGGATCAACCTTTTAAGTCAGCTCCTGACGATTTTGTACGGATATTAATTGAAATAACTTTTCAAAATTCCCATCATACAGGAAGTTTTAACAATATAATATTAAAAAACATGAAAATAATTATTGCAGGCAGCGGTGAAGTGGGATATTATCTCGCTCAGCTGCTGGAACCAAAATACCGTGACATTGTCATGATCGATGCTGAAAAAGAGAAGCTCAGGTTGGTTGAAAAAGAGCTGGGCATTGCCACTGTTACAGGAGATTCGACGAGTTATACCACCTTGATGGATGCGGGAATAACCAAAGCTGATCTGCTGATTTCTGTCACTTCCAACGAGGCTGCCAATCTCACTACTTGTATCATAGGCAAAAAACTGGGAGCAAAATTTACGATTGCCAGGATAAGCAATATGGAATACCTTAAAAGCAGATCCATTCTGGATTTAAAAGATCTTGGAATTGATGATCTGATCTCTCCGGAATCACTGGCAGCACGAGAGATAAAAAAAGTTTTAAAAACGCCTGTCATCACAGAAACAATGGACATTAGCGGTGGTGCATTGAGTTTGTTCGGTGTGAACCTCGATGAAGATGCAGGCATAATAAACAAGGCGATTTCAGAAACTTCATCCATGATCCCTGACAATTCCTTTATGGTTGTTGCGGTTCATAGAAAAAGCGAAACCATCATTCCAAACGGTAAAACTGTTTTGCAAAGAGGAGACCAGCTATATTTTGTGTCCACACCTGACAAAAAAGAAAAGGTATTGGAATATGCAGGGAAAAAATCCATACAGATTAAAAATGTGATGATCATTGGCGGTAGTCGTACGGGCAAATACACCGCTATGAAATTAAGTGAATTGTATAATGTAAAACTCATTGAAAAGGATCCTGACAGGTGCAATTACCTGGCTAAATTGATACCTAAAGTACAGATTGTAAATGGTGACGGTACAGACATTCACCTGTTGAACGAAGAACACCTCGCTCAGTATGATGCGATCATTTCTGTGACCGGCAATTCCGAAACCAACATATTTACCAGTATGATCTCGAAAGAAGCCGGCGTTAAAAAAACCATAGCGATGGTGGACAACCTGGGTTTGGTAGATTATCTGCACAAAATCGGCATTGATACCTTTTTGAATAAAAAAATTGCTGCAGCCAACTTTATTTTTCAGACAATACACAAGGGAAGCGAGTTATCTCATTTGTATGGTATCAATGCAGAAATTCACGAGTTTTTCGTCAATGAAAAATCGAGGTTAATTCACAAGAGTATTAAAGAATTAAGTATCCCGGAAAACGCAATTTTTATTGGAGTCGTCAGAAACAATAAAGGCTTTATCACCCTGGGCAATTTCAAACTTGAAGCCGGAGACAGTGCTTTAGTGCTGACTTTGCCCGAGAATATCCATAAGATCAGTTCAATATTTAAATAAAAAAGACCCATGAATGCAGATTTATACAGAAAAACAACGCATATCAAATTGATCTTTAAGCAAATTGGTGGATTGCTGATTGTGCTGGGATATGCAATGATCGTACCGATGTTGGTTGCATTGATCTATACTGAGGTTTATTCAGCACTGGGCTTCTTACTATCGGGAATGATAAGTCTTGGATTGGGATATACATCTTATAAAGGTATCCGGTCGATCGAGGATATTTCCGGTCATCATGCTTTGGTCATAGCAGCTTTGGGTTGGTTTGCAGTGGTCGTCATGGGTGCTGTACCATATACATTGATCGCTTTTATCACACCTGAAGAAGCTGCCATGAGATTTATTCCGGATGGAGCTGATTTTGGATCCAGTTTATGGTATTTCAAAAATCCGCTTCATGCCATTTTTGACAGCATGAGCGGATTTACGACCACGGGTTTGAGTATGGCAATACATGAACCCACCATCGGAAAGGGATTGTTATTCTACCGCCATTACACACAGTTGCTGGGAGGCGCCGGATTTGTGGTCCTTACTTTGGCTTTGCTGAAACAATCGAGCGGTAAGATAGCTTACCTTTTGTACGGTTCAGAATCAACCGGCGAACGATTACAGTCTACCATTCTGGAAACTGCCCGGTCAATATGGAAAGTATATATAGGTCTAACAGTTTTCAGTTTTGTCTTTCTGGTTGTTGGCACACTGATCATTCTGCCTGATTACAGTTTTACCGAAAATATTTTTGATTCTATCAACCATGCGATGGCAGGTCAGTCTACCGGAGGTTTCAGTACGCTGGATGACAGCATTGCAGGTTATCAATCTGTATGGATGGAAGCCCTTTATCTGGTGCCAATGATCCTGGGTGCATTGTCTTTGACTTTTTATTTCAGGGTTATTCAGGAAAGAAAGTTCAGTTATTTCTGGAAGGATATTCAGACCAGATCCATTCTTATTCTGACAATCGCTGGAAGCATTGTGCTTTCCATGATGCTGATGGCTACCGGATATATCTCAGAACCATTCAGAGTCGGTACTTTCCAATTTGTCAGTGCTTTGACCACTACGGGTTGGCAAACCACTGATGTCCATCAATGGGATAGTGGATCCATCCTGTTTATCTCACTGATCGGAATGGTGATTGGCGGTGCCTATGGCTCTACAGTGGGTGGAATTAAAATGATCAGGGTATTATTGATCTTTAAAGGCTTGTTTTGGCAGATCAATAATATCTTTTCTTCGGACCGATCCGTTAAAGTAGTTAAATTCAATGGCAAACGCTTATTACCCGAAGAGATGAACAAGGATATAGCATTGGTGGCAACTTTCGTGTTTTTTTATTTAGTATTGCTGATGACCGGGACTTTGATTTCTTATTATACCATGGGAGAAGGGTTTGAGTTAAAACATGCTTTGTTTGAATCAGCTTCTGCACAAGGCACCGTAGGCTTATCCTGCGGTATTTCTCATCCCGGAATGTCACCTGGTCTCGAAATAACCTATATTTTACAAATGTGGGCAGGAAGATTGGAGATCATTCCTGTTTTGGTATTGTTCAGATCTGTTTTTGCAGGGACTAAACCCAAAATCGTCTGAACATAAATACCGGATCCACATATCAACTTTGATGTACTTTTGTAGAAAATTAGATTCATGAGCATTAAATCAAAAATTTATCTCGGCATTGGTTCTCTTTTTATCCTGCTGATTTTTATGGCTTTTTTTTCAATCAACCAAATTCAATTATTGGGAAAAGCTTCAGAAAATATCTTAAAAGACAATAAAGAATCGCTGGTATATGCGAAAAATATACTCAAAGCACTTTCGGAAATGGAAAAAGACAGTGCTTCAATGATAACGATTGCCTCCAATCTGGAAAAACAAAAACAGAATATCACCGAGATAGGAGAAGACAGCATTACAGAAAGTCTTGTCATGGAATTTAATTTACTGAAACAAAACCCCAAAAACAAACTATATTATACCCGCTTTCAATCAACACTTTTTGAGATCATCCAGGTCAATCTGGAGGCGATCGAATCAAAAAATAAAATTGCTTCCAATACAACCAACAATTCCATAATCCTCCTCGGACTGCTCAGCATGTTTTGTTTCATTGCAGCCCTGGTTGTCCTTTTCAGACTCCCTCGCATTATAACCAAACCTATTAAAGAACTTACACTCAGCATTAAAAAAATTGCAGCAAATGACTACCATCACAGAGTTAAACTTGAAGGTAGCAACGAATTGGATGAACTGGCCAGGTCATTCAATGAAATGGCAATCAAACTCGAAGATTACAATAAAAGTAATATTGCCAAACTTCTTGCTGAAAAAAAAATCACCGAAACATTGATTAATAAAATCCATTACCCGATTATCTGCTTTGATAACCACAAAAAGGTCACGCTGGTCAATGATGAATTTCTGAAAGTTTCAGGACTATTGGAAAAGGATCTGATCGGAATCAATATCCTTGAATTTGCAGCAGAAAATGATTTTATCAGTCAATTGCTTATCGCAGGAGAAGATAATTTGGTAAATGCATCCGATGGAGGAGGTGCCTCTTCAAGGATCCAGATTGAAAAACAGGGAAAAGAATTATATTTTGAAAAAGAAATCCAGGAAATATTTTACACCCTTCAACCAGAAAATGAAAAACAACTGATCAGTTTTGTGATCGTCTTAAAAAATATAACTAAATACATGGAAATGGATCAGGCAAAAACTAATTTTATTGCTACCATCTCACATGAACTTAAAACGCCCATAACTTCCATAAAATTCGGCCTGCAATTACTCGAAAACGAAAAAACCGGATTGCTCAACCCGGAACAACTTGATTTAATAAAAGGATGTGAGGAAGATACCAATACACTCCTGGAAATAATTTCTGAATTATTGAATTCGGCACAGGCTGAAACAGGCAACATCCAATTGAACATCATGCCCGCACAAGCAGGTGATATACTGACCTACGCCATCAGTACACACAAATTATCTGCTAACAACAAAGGTATTGAATTCGAAGTATTAATTTCTGACGATCTGCCTGAAGTTATGGTTGACAAGGAAAAAACTGCATGGGTAATGACCAACCTGATTTCCAATGCTATAAGGTACTCTGCAGATCACTCTAAAATAAAAATTAGCGCAACCCATCTCGAAAACCATGTTAAAATATCTGTGCAGGACTTTGGCTCCGGCATTGAAGCTCAATACAAGAACAGGATTTTCGACCGGTACTTTACAGTGCCGGGAACAAAAAAAGAAGGAACAGGACTCGGACTCGCCATCAGCAAAGAATTCATTGAAGCGCAGGGCGGCAGGATTTATGTGGATAGCGAACCAGGTGAAGGCAGTGTATTTTCAGTTGTGCTGAACTGCAAGCCATAATTTTTTTCCCGTCTTGTCCGCTTTAGTCCTGCATACTACTTATAGGATGTGAAACGTCGAAATAGCAAGCTATTTACATTAATATTCCCGATCCGGAACCTGATATTGATTGGATGAAAAATAGTTTAAAATCATTTTTTAAAAGCATTTCAACTTCAATCACGCAGGGATGATATGACGATAGTCCCGTATTTGTAATTGCCTTTTAAAAACCCTGAAAGTGTGGTATTATGATTCCATATCTGCTTGGGGAAAAATAATTTTAGAATCACAATTGTGATCATCTATAGATCTCTGCAGGATTTTCCGGATTATCCATATCGCTATAATCATGTTACCTCTTTTGGGTTTAACTTTAAAACGTAATTCCTATAGTGCGACAAATCAAATATTTATCGATGATAAATATCAGTTATTCAGACATCAATTTAAAGCTTTTCCCCGGATGGACAAGTTAGCACTGTAAGCATTAATTTTTTTTTTGAATGAAAATTCAGTTTTGACAGAAAGGCTTCATCTCCTTGATCCTGAATTCTCTGATCCAAATTACCAAACGCATACTTTTCATACTACATATTTGAGTCTGCTCCGAAAAGTCTTTGCCCCCTAAATCCCCACTGACGTTATCAGTCAGTACAGGCACTGACGTTTTCAGTCAGCATATACCTGAAAGGAGACATTTAAATTGTTGGTTTTCAATTGTTTCCCTTTAGTCTTGTGCTGATCAATGACGTCAGTAGGTTGGGGCAAAAAACGATTGAAAACCAACAAATTGGACTTTTCGGAGTAGGCTCATATTTCAATTTTCAGAAAACCTATTTGGCCACAAAGAAAAAAATCCTCACAAAATTCACTTTCATTATCTACAACAAGTACTTTCCGTTCGTTCTACTTTAACTGCTGATAACCGGTATTTGGCACAAATCAGATAATATTCACAAAATATTGTTTTGTTTTTTATTCGTTAACAAAATAAATTCAGAAAAAATGAAAAAAGCCATATTACTTGCAGTGTTGGCAACAGGCATTTTATTGTCGATCTGCGGTTTCATTGCCAACCAAACCACGCTCGAAGGAAAGGTTACAGATAAGGACACGAATGATCCGGTACTCTTCGCGACCGTCATGCTATACCAAAATGATTCAATGATAACCGGTACGCAGACAGACATGAACGGACATTACAAATTTGAGCGGATCGAACCAGGCTTTTACCATGTCAAGGTCCGATATATCGGATGTTTCGATTGGGAAGTCCGGAATCATGAAGTCAGGGAAGGCATCGCCAATGTGCTGAACATCGAGATAACGGCGAATGAAGTTATGCTGAACGAGGTGGTCATTACGGAATACAAAGTGCCTCTGATAGATATGGACAAAACTGTTTCAGGCGTCAAAGTTGCAGGTATCCGGAATGAACAAAAAAACAAAAATCTATACTCCGGGAATTTTTATCAGAAAAAATGTATTGATCCCGATTACAGGTCAACTCAATCTGAATCTTATGAGCATTTGGCTGAAAACAGGTTCATTCCGGTTATGGAGGAAGCTTTGTCCACTTTTTCCATCGACGTGGACCGCGAATCCTATGCCAACATCCGACGTTTTCTGAGTGCCGGTCAGTTGCCTCCAAAAGATGCCGTCAGAATTGAAGAAATGGTCAACTGCTTTGACTATCCATACCAACGACCTGCAGGGAAAGAACCATTTGCATTGTTCTCCCGGCTCACCACCTGTCCATGGGACACTTCGCACCAGATACTGCATCTGGCGTTGAACACCCGGATGTTGGACAAAAACATACTTCCGCCATCCAATATTGTTTTTCTGATCGATGTATCCGGCAGCATGGGCCAACCTAATAAACTTCCTTTGGTCATCGCTTCTTTCAGGTTATTGGTGGATCAGTTGAGGGAAACTGATCGGGTTGCGATCGTTGTTTACGCAGGTGCTGCCGGTTGCGTGTTGCCTTCAACCCCCGTTTCCGACAAAAAGGAAATCATCCGGGCACTCGAAAAACTCCAGTCCGGTGGTTCAACAGCAGGTGGAGCAGGTATCCAACTGGCCTACGCCATCGCAAAAGAAAATTTCATCAAAGGTGGCAATAACCGCGTGGTGCTGGCAACTGACGGGGATTTCAACGTCGGTATTTCAGAAAATGGTGCTCTGGAAGATATGATTACTGCCAAAAGGAAGGAAAATATCTTCCTGTCAGTCCTGGGTTTCGGAATGGGCAATTACAAAAGCGATAAAATGCAGATCCTGGCTGACAAAGGGAATGGCAATCACGCTTATATCGATGACATCAAAGAAGCGAGGAAAGTGCTGATCGAAGAGTTTACGGGTACGATGTTCACCCTGGCAAAAGATGTCAAGGTGCAGATCGAATTCAATCCTGTTTTCGTAGAGGCTTACCGCCTGATCGGTTATGAAAACAGGATGCTGGAAAAGGAAGATTTTAACAACGATCAAAAAGATGCCGGTGAAGTCGGGGTTGGTCACAGCGTCACTGCTTTGTATGAGATTGTACCTCCAGGTGGCAACAGCTTATACACCGGAAAAGTAGATGACCTGGTTTTCCAGACTCCGGACCAGGAGCAAATATCGGTGAATACAAATGATCTGGCACTTTTCAAAGTGCGATACAAGGAACCTGAGGGAATGAAAAGCAGTAAAATTGAAAAAAGAATTTCACCTAAGGTATTAAAAATTGAGGAAGCTGGAACCGACACACAATTTGCCCTGGCGGTTGCAGCATTCGGAATGTTGCTGAAAGATTCAGCATTTAAAGCGGATGCTTCGTGGAACAACGTACTCGAACTTGCCCAGATGGCTACAAAAACCATGAAAATAAGCGAGGATGATGGCGGTTACAGAGCTGAATTCATCGAAATGGTCCGCATAGCAAAAGATTTGAGTGAAAGCCTTAGCATGGAATAGAAGAAGCATGAAGTTTGTTGCGGGTTTCTGCAACTTGCACCCGTTGCCGGAGGTTGACTGGCAACGGGCTGCTTTATGAGACATGCAATTCATGTGATTTGTTCCTGAAATCCCTATCCTGGACGAGCCGGAACCAATGAGGAAAATGATTTAAGAACCCCCATACGGGCTTGCCCGTATGAGCCTGCCCCGTTGGATAAGCATCCTACGGGGTAAATATTCAGTGTGGCATTCATTCCACATCAAATTTATTGAAAGTCTTGCCATAATATGAGTGAATCCAATCATTAAAACACTAAAATATTGATGAATTAGTTGAATTAGTTGAATTATTTGAATTAGCTGCACTGTGGAACATTTCACAAAATCTATACCTGATATCCGATAGGGAACTCCATTATCAATATATGATTTTCAAAAATCCGGACATCCTTTCTTTGTCAAAAACAAATATTTGCCGTTATTGCAATAAAAATGTTTGTGGCTAATTCAATATAATTCTTAGCCATCATCAGAATATCTTTAAATCATAATATGTTCCCGGACCGGGTTTATAAAAGCATTCAGGATAATTCATTCGGCTATTTCGGCCAACTGACCATTGAAGACATTAGGATAGGCGCTTTGTTGACTGCCGTGAAATTGTCTGATGGTTATTACGGTGTTGCCAGCACTAACATTGGAGGAAATTCCCATCACCCAATCAAAAAAGACCGTGATTATGGTGATTTTACTCCTTTGAAAATCATTGGACAAAACATGGAATCCCTTTTTAAATATCAGGGAAATAACGCCTTGGTTCAGACTTTGAAAATTGCAGCGCTTAATGCCAGTTTTCATGGATCTCTGGCAAAAAATAAATATGTTTTTTTGAGCAAAACCGATCCTGTTGACCTGCTTGACCTGAACCAGTATTCAAATATCACCATGGTTGGAGCATTTAGTGCTTATATTAAGAAAATCTCAGGTTTCCAGGCTCGTTTGCGTGTCCTTGAATTCAGTGAGGACGCTTTTGAACCGGAACACAAAAACTTTTTTGTTCCGGCCGGTCAATTTCGCGACATCCTTCCAACATCTGACCTCATCATCATAACAGGACTTACGCTTGTCAACAATACTTTTGACGAATTGCTCAGCTACATACCCGCTCAGACCACATCCATTCTCATCGGTCCTTCTGCCGGTATTCCGCCTGAATTATTTTTTGAAAACAATATTGACATGATCGGTGCGACACGAATAACGAAAACTGAACTGTTATTTCCATTAGTCAGCCAGGGTGCTGCCGGCTTTCATCTTTTTGAATATTGTGCAGAAAAAATAACTTTGAGAAATGAGTAAAACCAGACAATTGAGTGATGTTTGGCTGAAGGCATCAATTTTAGGCGCGACCTGGGCAGCCTCTGAGATCATCCTCGGTAGTTTTCTTCACAACCTGCGCATCCCATTCAATGGTAACATACTCACTGCCATCGGATTCATCCTGCTGATCGCTGCCAGTTATCAATGGAAGGACAAAGGATTGTTCTGGCGCAGCGGTCTGATCTGCGCGCTGATGAAGACCATGTCTCCGAGTGCGGTGATCTTCGGTCCGATGATCGCCATTCTCATGGAATCCTTATTGCTTGAAATATCGGTCAGGTTGCTCGGTAGAAATATTTTAGGGTTCATCATAGGTACCTCCCTGGCCATGTCCTGGATCTTGTTCCAGAAAATCGTCAATTTCATAATTTTCTATGGTTTTGACATCGTTGAAATATATACGGAACTCATCAGTTTTGCTGCCAGATTACTCCATACGGATTTCGACCTGACCTGGGTGCCAGTATTGATTTTGTTGATCATCTATGTATTATTCGGGTTGCTGGTCGTTTTTACCGGAATGAAAATTGGAAGAAGCCTGCAAGCTAAAAGTATGGAAACTGCCAGAACACCTGAACAGTATGGTTTTGATTTTCTTCCAAAACAAAACCAACATTTCCGTTATTCTGTCACCTGGCTTTTTTATGATTTTACCATGTTGGTTTTAATGCTGTTTCTGATCAATATGAGTCCGTTGTTTATCTGGATCCCGGCTACAATGGCAGTAGTGACGATTTGGGTTTTGAGGTATCAGCGTGGTTTGAGACAATTGTCCAAACCCTCATTTTGGATAGGATTTGCACTGATCACGATGCTGACAGCCTTTGTGATCACCGGACTCAACAACCAAGCCGACCGGTGGCTGCAAGGACTGATCACCGGTTTGAAAATGAATTTCAGGGCGGCTGTTGTGATCGTTGGATTTACCGTTTTGGGAACTGAGTTGTACAATCCAAAAATTCGACATTTTTTTGCCAGAACCTCTTTCCGTCAACTCCCGCTGGCCCTTGAACTGGCTTTTGAATCACTACCGATGGTAATCCGGTATTTGCCTGAAGTAAAGACTTTTTTTACCAGACCGGGCGAAGTCATCCGCCGTTTACTCTGGCTTGCCGGAAAGCGGTTTGATGAATTGCAGGCAAAAAATATGGTCATCCTGTTGACAGGCGATTATGCATCCGGCAAAACGAGTTTCCTGAAAGAATTGATCGGAGCATTGAAGGAAAGGAAAGTGACTTTCCGTGGTTTTTATTCACCCAGGATCATGGACGGAACTGAGACTGTAGGATATGACTTGACCGATGCTGTTACAGGAGAAACGATGGAATTTTTGCGCAATGCTAAAGAAGGATACATCCCTGAAATTGGGAAATACCGGATCAACTATACTGCGATTGATCATTTCGACCGGATCTTAAGTCAGCCATTTACCGGAAAAATACTGATCATCATAGACGAGGTGGGTAAGTTGGAAGCTGAAGGGAAAGGTTGGTATGAAAGTATTCGAAAACTGCATGGACAGGACGGTATTGTTCAGCTCTGGGTGGTCAGGACTAAGTTCGTACCCATGATCATTGAAAAATTTGATTTGATTGATCCCCTGGTGCTGCTTTCGGACATGGAAAAAACAAATGAATTTGCTGACCGGATCTGTGAAATGATAGAGTAGAGACCAACAAGCTAACAGACTAATCAGCTAACCACATGAATAACTACTAAAAAAGAGAAATGTTTACAGCAGAACAAATTAAGAAGGCTCACAGTAAAGTAAAGTCCGGTGCGGACTTTCCGGCTTATATCAGAGAGATCAGATCAATGGGCGTTACGCATTACGAAGCTTATGTGTCAGACGGCCATATTGACTATCACGGAGATAATGACCATACGGTATTATTGCCTGCAAAGTACCAACCCATACCAATTGCATTGAGTCTTCAAACAGATACATTTAAAGCCTCATTGTTGGCTCATCAAAAAGGAGAAACGGACTACCTCACTTTTATCAGAATGTGTGCAGAGACAGGTATTAAAAAATGGGAAATCAGTATGGACAAAATGACCTGTACCTACTATGACCATGCAGATAATGAAGTTTTAACGGAACAGATACCTCAATGATATGTCGGACAACTGCCTGGCGTTCATCGAAGTTACCAGCCAGGCAATAATTAGAATTATCACTTCACATGTTATCAGACTTCGGGTATAACTTCAGCTACTGATCAAAATCTCGATCTTCATTGGGCGCCTAAGCACCACAACTAATTAACATGTTGTTCGTTTCTGATGTTGGTTAAACGTAGTTATTCAGGTGTTTAGATATTAAGTCTGATAGCCTTTTAGGCTCTTTGGCGCTCAGGAGCTAAAACTAACCAACATGTTGTCGTTACAGCTGTTGGATATTCCATTTTTTTTGTTCAAACATCCCGCAAAGCGGCTTTTTTTGGGGCTTACCCCCAAAAAACATAGGGTCTTAAAAATTGAATTCGTATATTTTTTGGCACGAATTAGAAGAAATTTGATCTTGAACTAAAGCCGTATTGAATATTTACCCCGTAGATATATATCCAACGGGTTCAAACCCCGTGGGATGCTTATCCAACGGGGTAAATCCCATATGAGCCTGCCCGTATGGGCCTGCCCGTATGGGCCTGCCCGTATGGGCCTGCCCGTATGAGCCTGCCCGTATGAGCCTGCCCGTATGAGCCTGCCCGTATG
>ERZ761607.992-NODE-992-length-39372-cov-5.317445_pt1 | contig 39372 bp, 26 predicted proteins | sample MGYA00511164_ERZ761607 | MGnify/ENA primary metagenome ERZ761607 (study PRJEB28899, sample SAMN02445080) | bioreactor sludge metagenome | biome: EBPR sludge | place: Australia: Brisbane, Thorneside Wastewater Treatment Plant | collected 2011-06-22 ...
GGCTTTTTGAGCACCGACTTGATCCCGTCCTTCAACCTTCGAACTCCCGCGTCGACCGTTTGTTTCATGCCCTGGGCGGGCATCAGGACGTGCTTCTTGAGGTACTCGTCGGGTCGAGCCTTGAAGATCGTCGTGTGCTTCTCGCCACGCCAACCCGCCGGAGCTTCGGCCGTGTAGTAGTAGGCGGCGAAGGAGCAGCGCTGAACGCCGGGTGGGCACTGAACCGCGGTGACCCCGTGGTAGCTGACGTTGTTGGTCGTGAACACGACACAACGATTCAGAATGGGGCTGATCGCCTGCTCTCGACGCGTGACGTCGGCGTTCCACATCTCGAAGAGACCGCCCCAACGCTCGTCCCAGCCGGGATTCAAGTAGATGAGGATGTTCAAGCGCCGATGGAGCTGTAACTGCTCGTTGAAGTTGAAGTCGACGTGCACGTCGAGCCAGCCGGACTGGTTCGTCTGATGCATCCCTCCACCTGCGTACCCGGGGTCCCAAACCAGCGAATCGATCCCCGTGATGTACTCGAGATCGGCGAGGAAGGACGGGGACGAGATGGCCTCCGCAATTTGCCGAATCGGCGGCGGGAACTTCTCGGAATCGACGATCTGGACCTTGCCGCTCTCGTTGATGGCCGAGAACTCTCGCCCCTGAAGCCGCGCCCGCTCGAAAGGCTCGAACGAGCGGGCCGCTTCCTCTGCGACTTCAGGTCGGAGGAACCCGTCGATCACCATGTGAGGGAACGGTGAAGCTCGGCGATACGACTCGCGCAGACCTTCGCGGTCGAGCGGTAGGATGATGGACATGACCGATGACTCCTCCTCGTGACCGGATCGCGCCCGGGCGTGAGGATAGGGCATCCGGCCGTCGGAACGCCATGGGGTCACGCCCCTCGGTGAGGCCTCCGCCGTCGTTCTCGGGAGGTCTCACTCCTCCGCGACCGGGACGTCCGCGGGCACGTTCCGCGAAGGCAACGCGCCGCGCACCCGCGCCATGACCGCGTCCTTCGCGCGCCGCGTGAGCTGCGAGAGGTCGTCGAGCCACGTGTAGAGCACCGGCGTCGCGAGCAGCGTGAGCAGGAGCGCGAGCGACTGGCCGCCGATCACGACGCCCGCGGTCGCGCGGTTCATGCCGCTGCCGGGGCCGCCCGCGATCATGAGCGGCGCCATGCCCGCCACGAACGCGACCGTGGTCATCAAGATCGGTCGGAGACGGTCTCGGTTCGCGATCATCACGGCGTCTGCGCGACTCCAGCCTTCCTTCTGGAGGTGGATCATGTGATCCACCTGAAGGATCGAGTTCTTCTTCACGATCCCGAAGAGAACGAGCACCCCGAGCGCGGAGAAGACGTTCAGCGACTGCCCGAAGATCAGCAGCGAGATCATCGCGTACGGGATCGTCATCGGCAGCGACGCGAGGATCGTGATCGGGTGGATCCAGCTCTCGAACTGCGCCGCGATCACCAGGTACATGAAGATGAAGCTCAGCACGATCGCGGTGAGGAACGCCGCCGCCGCCTTGCCGAACTCCTTCGCCTGTCCCGTCAGCGTGGTCGAGTACGTCGACGGCATGTCGAGCGCCTCCGCCGTGCGGTCGAGCTTCGCGAGCAGCGCCGCGGTCGACGAGCCAGGCAGTGTGTTGGCGTAGACGCGCACGCTGCGCTCACGACCGATGTGCTCGATCGCGGCCGGCCCGGTGCCCTCGACTAGCCGCGCCACCTGCGAGAGCGGCACGAGCGAACCGTTCGACGCGCGCACGTGGTAGCGGTCGAGGTCCTCCGCGCGCGTGCGTTGGTCGACGCCGGCGCGCAGGTTCACGTCGTACTGATCGTTGCCGAGCGTGAGCGTCGTGACGTCGAGCCCGCCCACGAGCACACGCAGCGTGTCCGCGAGATCCGCGATCGACACCCCGAGCTCCGCCGCGCGCTCGCGGTCGATCTCGACCCGCAGCTCCGGACGCCCTTCGCGGAACGTGGTGTCGGCCTGCGCGACGCCCGGCTCGTCCCGCAGCGACGCCGCGAGCGCCTCCGAGTATTCGTCGAGCTTCGCGAAGTCGGGGCCACGCAGCACGTATTGGATCGGCGCCGCCTGCGCGCCCGATCCACCGAACGCCGCGACCTTGGCGATCGTCGCCTCGAGCTGCCCTTCGAAGCCCGGCATCACCTGCTGACGCACGCGCTCCATCAGCTCCACCTGCGAGGCCTCGCGCTCGGAGTCCGGCACGAGCGAGACGTAGACCAGCGCCTCGTGATCGCCGCGGCCGCTCACGTCGCCTTCGTTCGCACCCACGATCACGATCGTGTGGTCGACCTCCGGCATCGCGCGCACCCGACGCGCCACCCGCTCCGCGAGCAGCTCGGTGCTCCCGAGCGAGGTGCCCTGCGGGGCTTCGAGCACGATCTCGAAGCGCCCCTCGTCGTCCTCCGGCAAGAAGCCGGTGGAGAGCATGGGACCGACCACCGCCATGCTGCCGAAGGAGAGCAGGATCGCGAGGCCGACCACCCAGCGGTGGCGCATCGAGAACGCGAGCAGCTTGCCGTACCAACGCTCGTAGGCCGCGCCCGGCAGCTCGATGCCGGTCTCCCCCTTCTGCCACTGCCGATAGCGCGCGCGCTCCTCCGCGCCCGTCATGCGCGCGGCCTTCGCGGGCGGCGTCGGACGATGCGCGTGGCCGCCGCTCGGCTTGAGCCAACGCGCGGTCAGCATCGGCGTCAGCGTGAACGCGACGAAGAGCGAGACGAGCACCGCGACCGCCATCGTGATGCCGAAGCTCGCGAGGAAGCGGCCCATGATGCCGCCCATGAACGCGACCGGGAGGAACACCGCGACGAGCGAGAGCGTGGTCGCGAGCACCGCGAGGCCGATCTCCTTGGTCGCGTAGAGCGTCGCTTCGCGCGGCGGGAGATCGCGCTCCTCGAGGAAGCGGATCACGTTCTCCAGCACGACGATCGCGTCGTCGATCACGATGCCGACCGCGAGGGTGAGCGCGAGCAGCGTGATCATGTTCAGCGTCAGCCCGAGCGCGGAGAGCACCGCGAAGGTCGCGACGATCGACACCGGGATCGCGAGCGCGGCGATCACCGTCGCGGGTCCGTTGCGCAGGAACGAGAGCACCACGAGGATCGCGAAGATCGCGCCGAGGATGAGGTGCTCCTGCACCGCGTGGACGGCGGTGCGGGGGAACTCGCTCTCGTCGCGCACCACGTCGAGCGTGTAGCCGGCGGGAAGATCTTCGCGGATCACGTCGAGCTCGGCGCGCAGCGCGTCCGCCACCGCGATCGCGTTGGTGCCCGACTGGCGCGTGATCGTGAGCATCACGACCGGATCGCCGTCGAGGGTCGCGAGCGACTCCGCCTCGGCCGCGCCGTCCGTCACCGTCGCGACGTCGGCGAGGCGCACCACGTGACCGCCACGCTGCGCGACCGGCACCTGCGCGAGCTGCTCGGCGCTCTGCACGCGCCCGGGCACCCGCACCTGCAACGTGCGCGCGCCTTGCGTCATGTCGCCACCCGGAAGCTCGAGGTTCTCGCGCGCCAGCGCGACGCGCACGTCGAGCACGCTGAGGCCCTGCGCCTGCAGACGCGCGGGATCGACCTCCACGCGGACCTGGCGATCGCGCGTGCCGAGCAGCGTGATGGCGCCGACGCCCGCCTTGCCTTCGAGGCGCGCCTTGACCTCGTCCTCCGCGAAGACCGAGAGCTCCTGCGGCGTGCCTGGACCACGGAGCGCCACGTAGAGCAGCGGCGCGGCGTCCGGATCGATCTTTTCGACACGCGGCGGATCGAGCGACTCTGGGAGCTGCGCGAGCACGCGGTCGACGCGATCCCGCACCTCCTGCGCGGCCACGTCGACGTCCTTGTCGAGCTCGAACTGGATCATCACGATCGAGAGCCCCTCGTACGACGTCGACTGCAGCTCCGAGAGCCCCGCGACGCTGTTGACGGTCTCCTCGATCACGTCGGTGACCTCGGTCTCGACCTGCTCGGGCGAGGCGCCGGGATAAGGCGAGATCACGGTCACGACCGGGATGTCGATGTTGGGGAAACGATCGACGGGCAGCCCACCGAGGGCGGCGACGCCGACCACGAGGAGCGTGAAGGAGAGCACCCACGTGAAGACGGGGCGATCGACGCAGACGCGTGCGAGCCATTGCATGACGTGTCCTCCTCAGCCTTCCCGCGCTTCGTTCGGAGCGCTCGGCTCGCTCGGTGCGCTCGGTGCGCTCGGTGTGCTCGGGCGAGCGTCCGCGCTCGAGGCGCCGTCGCTCGTGACGCGCGCGCCGTCCGCCAGCTCGCGCGGCGGCGCACCGACGATCGTCTCGGCCGCACGAAGATCGCCTTCGAGCAGCGTTCGATCCCGCTCCGGCCCCGCGCCGCGCTCGACCACCCGCACGATGCGCGCCTCCGCGGTTCCGTCGACGATCGCGTACACGCGGTACACGCCCGCGCGCTCGCTCACCGCCGTGCTCGGCACCGAGACCAGCTCGCGCGTCTCACCGAGATCGATCCGCGCACGCGCGAAATGACCTGCGCGCACCGAGCCGTCCTCGTTCGGCACCACGACCTCGATCGTCAGCGTGCGGCGCTGCGCGTCGATGGCCGCCGCCATGTGGCGCACCTCGCCCTCGCGCGTGAGCTCGGTGCCGTCGATCGCGACCAGCACACGCTGCCCCACGCGCACCTTCGTGACGAAGCGTTCGGGCACCTCGAGCCGCAGCCGGAGCTGCGACGCGTCGACGAGCTCGATCACCGGCGTCTGCGGACCCACGAACTCGCCGACCTCCGCGAGGCGCGCGGTCACGCTGCCCGCGAAGGGCGCGCGCACCGTCGTGTTGTTCGCGTCGTTGCGTCGGAGCGCGGCCTCGCTGCGGAGCGCCGCGTAGCCCGCGAGGCTCGCGCCGACCGCCTGCCGCGCGCTCTCGTAGCGCGCCCGCGCCGCCGCTTCACGTTGCGTCGCTTGCTCGAAGGTCTGCTCGTCGACCGCGCCGCTCTGGTGCAGCGGGGTCAGCCGTCGCAGCGCGTCCTCCGCGCTCACCAGATCCGCCCGCGCCGCGGCCACGCTCGGCACCGCCTCGACGTCGACCGCGGACGCGTCGTCCACGCCGAGCTGTCGGAGCTGCGCCTCCGCACGCGCCGAGGCCGCCGACGCCGCGAGCCGGAAGTCGACGCTGCGCAGCACGAGCAGCGGCGCGCCTTCTTCCACGACGTCGCCGAGCTCCGCGCGGACCTCCGCGACGTGCCCGTTCACCAGCGGCGAGAGACGCGCGTGGCGGTTGGGCTCGAGCGTTCCTTCGAGCTCCAACGTGAGCGGCACCGTCACGCCCTCCGCCGCCTGCGTCTCCACCGCGATCGGGGCCGCTTCCGACGGAGTCTCGGGAGCACGCGCGCTCGCGCCGTTGCACGCGGTGCCCGCGAGCCCGAGCGCGGCGATGCTCAGCACGCCGAGCGCACGTGCACTGAGCGCACGCACGTCGCGCGAGGGGTAGTTCTTCGAGAAGTCGGCGGCTGACCCCGCCGACCCGACCGAGACGATCCGAGCTGCAGACTTCATTTCAACGCTCCTCCACACGAGCGACGTCGTTCGAGCTGACGCCGAGCGCGCGTCGGAGGCGCGCGTCGGCGAGGTGGGCGTCGACGACCGCGTCGACGAGATCCAAGCGCGCGCCGAGACGCGCCGATTCGGCCTCCGCGAGATCCGTCGCGGTCGCGAGCCCCGCCGTGCGGCGCTCGGTCACCACACGCGCACGCTCGATCGCGGACGCCGTCGCAGCGTGCTGCGCCTCCACCCCCGCGAGCGCCGCGAGCAGTCCGCCGCGTGCTTGCAGCGCGGTGCGCTCGATCGACTCGCGCAGCTCCTCCGCGGCGAGGCGCTGGTCCTCCGCGATCGCGCGTTGCTGTTGCATCCGTGCGCCCGCGACGAGCGCTCCGTCGAACGACCACGAGAGCTCGACGCTCGCGTCCCACGTCGTCGTGAAGTCCGTCGTCTGCGGGAAGATGCGTTGGTTCGGGTTGGCGACGTCGACGTTGAACGCGACCCCGAGCGCCGGATAGAGCTGCGCACGCAGCGCGTCGGCCCGAGCGTCGGCCGCTTCCGCGCGAGAGAGCGCCGCCGCGACGTCGGGCGATCGTTTGCGCGCACTGCGGCGAAGCTGCGCGGGCGCGACGTTCGGCGCTTCGGGCAGACGTCCGAGATCGGCGCGGAGCCGCAGCGGAGCGCCCTCGTCGAGCCGCAAGAGATCGCGCAGCACGGCCTCCGCGATCTCCGCGCGGCTGCGCGCGACCTCGAGGAGCTGCCCGTAGCTCCGCGCCGCCGCGTCCGCGGCGAGACGATCGCCCTCCGTACCGACGCCCTGCGCGAGGCGTTCAGCCGCTTCCTGCGCACGCCGCGCCGCGACCGCGCCGGCTTCTTCTGCCAGCACGAGCTGCGCCCGCGCGCGTACGACCTCCCAATACGCGTCGAGCGCGTCGACCACGACTTGATCGCGCGCCGCGCGCGCTTGCTCCGCCGCCGCCTCCGCGTCGTGCTCCGCCGCGCGGAGCTGGTGGCGCTGCACGCCGATCAAGTCCGAGAGACGCGAGCCGACGGAGACGCGAAGTGCGTATTGATTCAGGATCGGCTCTTGAAGGACCACCCGTTGAACGAAGGTGTCCGGAGCGGCTTGGCACGTGACCAGATCCTGGAGACATCCCGCGGTGTCGAAGGCGGAGATGGTGCCGGGCGTAATGTCGGACAGGCGCGTGTAGCGCGCCGACAAGCGCGCTTGAGGCACGAACCCCCGACGCGCGACCGCCGTCCCTGCGTCCGCCGCGCGAGCCCCGAGCTCCGCGCGGCGGGCCGCGATCGACGCCCGCGTCGCGCGCGCGACCGCCGCTTCGACGTCCAGGCCGTCCGTCTCCGCGATCCCGTCGGGGAGCAGCGCGTCGAGCTCGAGCGCGCGGGGCTGGGTGACCGCGCGTGGGATCGCGAGCCGCGGCGGGTCGACATGCTCGGCGTCCGTAGGGGGCGCGACGTCCGTGCTCGTGGTCTCGGGCACCGACGGCACCTGGGGCGTGACGTCCAGCGGCGAGGTCGGGGTGCGGGCCGGCTGTGCGAACGTCGGCGTGGCGAGGACCACGACCAGCACGGCCGAGAGGCTCGACAGAACCCGTCGAAGCGAGCCTCCGGAGACGTCCCGGGACGCGATTCGGCCGTTCGAAAGTTCGTGAGCGCTCACTTTCGACTCGACCGTGGCGTCGGCCGCATCGTGGCGGCCCGAACCACGACCGTTAGTTCGTGAGCGCTTGCTCATTTGTAGCGCAGCGGGTTGGACGAGCGCCTGTTCAGCCCGAACCTTGTCGGGTCGTTTCATTAGTGAGCACACACTTATCATTGGTTCACCGCACGGAGGGTCGTGGAAGTCGGGCGAGCGTTTCATTCTCGGCGCGATTTCGTTGGTTCGGTCGCCTGACGGCGTCGGGTCGCTCGGCCTGGCGGCCGGCTCCAAAAACGTCGATTCGAGGCGTGGCCCGGCTCAGGAGCTCGTGATCGGCCGCGCGCCAGCGAGCTCGACCACGGCTCGCGCGAACCTGCGGCTCGCCTGCTCGAGCGTCTCGCTGCCCGGCAAGTCCCCGAAATACTGGAGCAAATGCACGTGCTTGAGGCACGCGCCGAGCAAGAAGTCCGCGAGCGTCCGGGTGTCGAGCGGCCGCATCCGACCCGCTTCGATCTCCCCCCGGAAGTACACCTCGAATCGGTCTCGCACGAGCTCGGGCGGCGCGTCCTCGTCTCCGATCACCGCCCGCAGGTCACGCGGCTTCATCTTCCCGCTCGACATCACGGTCTGCATGATCGGAATGATCTCGGAGATGTAGCCCATGAAGGCCAACGTCAGGTCCGCGACCTGGCTCTCCAGCGAGCCCTTGCCGACCCGCGCCGGCATCGACTCCATCCACACTTGGTCCTCGAGCGCCGGCATCCGCATCGCCTGGACGAAGAGCTTCCGTTTGGTGCCGAAGCGCTTGAACAACGTGCCTTCGCTGACCCCCGCGCGTTTGGCGAGCTCCTGGCTCGAAGCCGCAGGCCCGAGCTCCAAGAACGTCGCGCGCAGCGACTCGAGCAGGGCTTCGTCGTCGTACTTGCGGGGACGCGCCATGGTTCGTGAGTGTGTACTCACGAACCATGGCGTGCAACCCCGCTCAGCTGCATCACGGCAGACAGATCGCCGCGTCGTACGTGGTCGTGCTCGTGCGTGGGCAGAGGCCATCGCCCACGTAGATCGAGCGGCCCACGCACCACGGCTTTCCGTCCGCGCGAATCACGCAGCTCGTATGGGCCATGCGCGCGATCGCGATCGCGTCCGGCATCGGCAGCGACGTGAGGCCCGGCGACGAGTAGCCCGCCGTCGCCGAGCCGTTCTGCCCCGACTCGTCGTCACCCCACGCGAGCACCTCGTAGCCGCCGCTCGCGTTGCGACGCCGCACGAGCCCGCCGTTGCCGCCGCCGAAGGTGCCCATCACGAAGTAGTAGCCCTCGAGCGAGACGTCGACGACGTTGGTCAATCCGAAGAGCGGCGTCGGCGTCGACGACGATCCGACCGCGGGCACGTTGCCCCAACAAAGCGGGATTCCATCGCCCGTGATCACGCAGAGCGCGCTCGCGAAGCCGGTGGAGAAACGCGCGAGCGTGGTGTCGGACGGAAGCCCGACCACGTCGACCGGTGCCGACGACGAGACGTTGCGTCCGTCGCCGAGCTGTCCGTTGGTGCCCGTGCCCCAACAGCTCACGCGGTTTCCGCTCCGCATCGCGCAGCAGAAACGATCCATACACGCGACGTCGCGCGCATCCGCGATGCCCACGACCTCGACCGGCACCGCGGAGTACGCCGTCGTCTGATCCGGAGTGCAGCCGTAGAAGCCACATTCGACGCCGGCGACTCCGTCCCCGAGCGATCCCGTGCTCCCGCGGTAGCCCCAACACCGCACGCCTCCCGTCGAGAGCACCGCGCACGCGTGCCAGTGACCGACGCTCACGTCGATCGCGTCCGTGATGCCCTGCACCTGCACCGCCCCGGGCCCACCTGCGAAGGGCAATCCGTTGCCGAGCTGCCCCGCGTTGTCGGCTCCCCAACACAGCACCGTGCCGGCGCGCGTGCGACCGCAGGTGTTGCCGCGCCCGACGTCGATCTGCACGAGGTCGACCGCGCCGCCGAGCGTCGGCGTCCGCGTCGAGCCGCCCACCGCCGCGCCGAGCTCGCCGCTCCCGTTGCCACCCCACGCCACGTAGGTGCCGGTCGCGCGTCGCGCCACCACGTGCTCGGCGCCGATCGCGATCTCGACGAAGGGCGCTTCGTCGCACGTCCCCGCCGTCTCGCGCCCGCAGGTGTCGGCGTAGCCACACGCCATGTCGCAGCCGCCGCAGTGCGACACGCTCGTGCTCGTGCTCACCTCGCAGCCGTTGCTCGGCGCGCCGTCGCAGTCGGCGTAGCCCGCGGCGCACGCGGTGATCTCGCACGCGCCCTCGGTGCACGCGACGGTCGCGCGAGGCGCCGCGCACCGCGACGCCGCGCCTTCGTCGATCGTTCCGTCGCAGTCTTGGTCGACGCCGTCGCACGCCTCCGCGAGCATCGGCGCGCGCATCGGGTCGGCGTCGGTGCAGTCCCCGCCACGGTCGACCCAACCTCCTCCGGCCGGCGGCGCGCATCCCGTCGAGGTCTCACCGCCGGTGTCGCCCCAACCGTCACCGTCCGCGTCGCGGTACCAGGTTCGGATCGCGTCCTCGTCGATCGTTTCGTCGCAGTCTTGATCGGCGCCGTCGCACTCTTCAGCGCGTCCCGGATGTCGCGTCGCGTCCGCGTCGTCGCAGTCTTCCGGGTAGAGCGCGGCGTCGTGCGGCCTCGTGCACGCGAAGATCGCCGCGCCCGCCGCGCCGGAGCCGAAGCCGTCCCCGTCGGCGTCCGGGAAGTACGCGTAACGCACGCCGTTCTCGTCGGCCTCACCGTCGCAGTCCTCGTCGCCCCGCCCACACGGATCGGCGACTCCCGGGCGGATCGTGCTCGTGGAGTCGTCGCAGTCGTCTCGGTTCGGAACGCGCCCGGCTTGGGGCTCGCACGACTCGATCGGCGCGGTGTCGGACGCGTCGCCGAAGCCGTCTCCGTCGCGATCGAGGTACCAGAAGGGCATCGCGTCGCGTTCGTCGACGACCCCGTCGCAGTCGTTGTCGACCTCGTCGCAGACCTCGACGCTGCCCGCGCCGACGTCGGCGCGCGTGTCGTCGCAGTCCGGGCCGCCACACACGCGCATGTCCGCGATGCCGTCGCCGTCGTCGTCCTCGCCGTCGCCGTCGTCCGAAAAGAAGTCCGCCACACCGTCGCAGTCGTCGTCGATCCCGTTGCAGCGCTCGCGCGCCCCGGGGTTTCGTTCGCGGTCGGTGTCGTCGCAGTCGCTCGGGCGCGTGACGAAGCCCGGCACCGGCACGCACGAGATCACCACGCGTTCCGGATCGGGGAAGCCGAAGCCGTCTCCGTCGTCGTCCGGGTACCACGTCACGCTCACCGGCGACTCGTCCACGACTCCGTCGCAGTCGTTGTCGATCCCGTCGCAGAGCTCGAGCTGCGCGCCGTGCCGCACCGGGCTCGTGTCGTCGCAGTCGTCGTCGACCGTCGCGAAACGTGGCGTGCCCGCGCAGGCCTCCATCGGCCGGCTCGGATCGCCGTGCAGATCGAGGTCGTCGTCCGCGAAGCCGAGCACGAGCACGCCTTCGTCGATCGAGCCGTCGCAGTCGTTGTCGAGCCCGTCGCAGGCTTCGACCCGATCCGGGCTCACGTCGCGTCGTCGATCGTTGCAGTCGAGCCCGCAGCGGCCGATGCCCATCTCTTCGTTGCAGCACGCGGAGTCGACCTCGCCGTCCCCGTCCGCGTCGCGATCACCGAAGGTCGTCGGATCGCAGTCTTCGTCGCGGTTCGCGGCGTCGCAGACCTCGGTGTTGCCGGGGAAACGGTTGCGGTCGGTGTCGTCGCAGTCGGCGCCGCCGCACTCGATCGCGTCGAAACCATCACCGTCCGCGTCCGGCTGCACCGCACAGCTCGAGACGCACCGCTCCTCGTCGTTCAGACAGCGCTGCGATTCGAGGCAGGGCGGCACGCTCCCCACGCATCCACGCGCGTCCGCGCCGTCTCCCGGGGCGCACGTCTCGGTGCCGTTGCAGAAGAGCCCGTCGTCGCAATCGACGTCCGTGGAGCACACGAAGGGCATCGCGCCGTCCCCGAGCGGCGCGTCGTCGTCACCACAGCCGAGCCCCACGATCGCGAGACTCAAGACCACCCACGCGCGACGCGCGCTCGATCCCCCCATGTCGTCCCCCTCGCCTCGCGGCAACGTGATCCCACGACGTCCCCGGAACGACGCGGCATCGGACGGATCGTATCGCGGGTCGCTCGCGCAGGGTTCGGTGAAAGATTGGGGACGTCGGCGACGAAGCGCTCGCCTCGGCCGCATCGTAGGCTTCGCCGCGTGCGCACCCTCCACCTCGCGTGTCTGCCCTTCCCGTCGCCCCAAGGGACGCAGGCGATCGTGCGCGCGATGGTCGAGGCGCTCGCCGACGCGGGCCACGACACGCACCTGCTCACCTACGCACACGGCGCGCTCGACCCACGCGAGGGCACTCGGACGGGTGCGCACCGACGCGCGCGAAGGGATCTACACACGCGGAGCGATCCGCACGCGCGCACCGCTCCGCGCGGCGTCACGCACCATCGACTGGTCGACTTCCCCCCGACACGTTCGCTTCGTTCGGGCCCCTCTCTTTCGAAAATCGCCCTCGATCTGCAGATGATCCTCGTCGCGCGTCGGCTCGCTTCTCGGCTCCGTCCAGACCTCGTGATCGCGCACGGTGTCGAAGCCGCCTACGTCGCGCGCTCCGCGCGTCTCTCGTCGATCGCGCGCACCATCCACTACGCCCACACCCGCTTCGACGCCGAGCTGCCGACGTACGCGACGAAGACGAAACGCACCGCGGCCCCGCTGCAGACGCTCGGCAGCCTGCTCGACGCCGGAGCCTCGCGGCTTCGCACCGTCGCGATCACGCCCGACCTCGCAGCGCACCTCGCGCGGCGCAGCTCCCGCCGCGAAGGTCGCGCGACCCCGCTGCTCCCGCCGTGGTCCCCGCTCGACCCCCCGCGTTCGGACGAACGCGTCGCCGCGCGCGCGTCCCTCGCGCTTCCCCTCGACGCGAAGGTCGTCCTCTACGCGGGAAACCTCGATGGCTATCAAGGCTGGGAAGAAGCCGCCGACGCGGCGCGCCGCGCGAACGCGACCTTCCTCGTCGCGACCGAGAGCGATCCGGCGCCGCTCGCTCCCTTCCCTCACCTTCGTGTTCGCCTCGCGGACGAGCCCGATCGACGTCGCGCCTACGCGGCGTGCGATCTCGCCATCGTGCCGCGGCGCGCGCCGGGTGGGTTGCCCATCAAGCTGCTCGACGCCCTCGCGCGCGACGTGCCCGTGGTGGCCGGGCCGCGCGCGCTGGCAGGGCTCGACCCGCGCGGCGTCGAACGCGCGGACACCGACGAAGCCCCCGCGCTCGCCGTAGCGATCGAACGCGCGCTCGCATCCGCGCCGCGAGGGGGTCGGGCGTGGATCGAAGACTCCCTCGCGCCCGCCCGCTTCATCGCGGCTGTCGCGGAGCTCACGCGCGGCGCGTGAGCGGATGCCGAGTGCGCGACGACCGCATCGGATTTTCCGATGCTCCTTGCTCGAACCCATCGGTGATCCCGATGACGTGCCGAGCCGACACCCCGATGACGTGCCGAGCCGGCGTGGGCAGCTTCTGGTACCGAGGCGCGCGCGTAGTAACGTCCGACCGTGATCGCCGGACCGATCCTCGACGCACGTCCCAGCTCCGCGTGGCTGCTCCGGCTGCGTTGGGTCGCGATCGCCGCCGAAGGCCTCGTGCTGATCTTCGCGCCCTTCACCGGCGTCTCGCTCGATCGCCGCCCGCTCTTCGCGCTCGTCGCGCTGCACGCGCTGACCAACGCGCTCCTGCAGCGCCGCCGAACGTCGCTCGGCGAAGCTGGCTTCGGTGAAGCCACCCTCGGCGCGGTCCTGGTCTTCGACGTCTGGCTCCTCACCGCGCTGCTCGGTCTCAGCGGCGGACCCGCCAACCCCTTCAGCGTCCTCTACTTCACGCAGGTGCTCGTCGCCGCGCTGCTCCTCGGCCCCGGTTGGACCTTCGCGGTCTGGCTCCACACGGTGTCTGGCTACGCGCTCATCTTCTTCGATCACCGCGCGCTCCCCGGCCTCGGCCACGTGCACGGCGATCTCGGCGCGCACCTCTGGGGCATGCTCGCCGCGTACGTGCTCGTGAGCGCCATCCTCGCGTTCTTCGTGCGTCGCCTCGCGCACGTGCTCGACGAGCAGCGTGAGGCGCTGGTGTCGATCCGCGATCGAGCCGCCCGCGCCGAACGCGTCGCGAGCCTCACCACGCTGGCCGCCGGCGCCGCGCACGAGCTCGGCACCCCGCTCGGCACCATCGCGATCGTGGCGGGCGAGCTCGAACGTCAGCTCGAGGGATCGCTCGCGGAGGACGCGCGCCTCATCCGCAGCGAGGTCGCCCGATGCCGCGCGGTGCTCGACTCGCTCGCCGCGCGCTCGGGCGACGTGCTCGGCGCGAGCCCCGAGCGGCTCGATCTCGTCGCGCTCGCGAACGCGCTGCGCGAGAAGCTCCCGAGCGCGCGCGCGAAGCGTCTGGTCGTGACCGGCGAAGGCAGCGCGCTCGCCCCCCGCGCGCCGCTGCTGCAAGCGCTCGAGGTCCTCGTGCAGAACGCCTTCGACGCGAGCGGGCCGGACGCCGACGTCGAGCTGCTCCTCTCCGACGATCGTGTCGAAGTGCGCGACCACGGCGCGGGTATGGACGCCGCGACGCTCGAGCGCGCGTGCGAGCCCTTCTTCACCACGAAGCCCGAAGGGGTCGGCATGGGCCTCGGCCTCTTCCTCGCGCGCAGCACCGCCGAAGCGCTCGGCGGCACGCTGATGCTGACGAGCAAGGTCGGCGAAGGCACACGAGCGGTCCTCTCACTTCACGACGCCGGCGCGCCGACGTGACCCCGCACGACGCGCGATGGCATGCCGACTCGAACGCGCGCGAGGTCGAGCGGTCGTTCACGATCCAGTGCGTTGCGGTCCTCGACCCTTCGCTCTCGTAGGCCGCCACGCAGCTGGATGGCACGCAGGAGGCGACGAAACGGAGCCCACGCTCCCTCGAAGAAGGAATCTGCGGGCATTCGCGTATCTTCGCGACGTGGCGATTCCGCATTTCTTGCTCGACCCGCCGTGGCGCCGCGCGACCAGCGCGATCACGTCGTGCTCCTCCGACATCGGCCATCCCGAGCTACCTCCCCCTCGCCTCGCGTGGGAGCCCGGCGAGCGCGAACGCTTGGCGGGCCCCGACGGCACGCTGAAGGGCGCGGCCGACGAGAAGGCGCTCGACCGATTGCTCGATCGCCTCGACGACGGACGTCCGCTCCCGCTCGCGAAGGTCGAGCTCCTCTCCGACGCTTCGCTCGCCGTGTTGGCCGACGAAGCGCCGCTCGAGGCGATGGACGCGGGCATCGCGCGTCGAATGCTCGCCCGCCTCGGCGCGCCTTTCGTCGAACGGGCCCTCGCGTGGTTCCGCTCGCGTCCTCCGTCCGTGACGCTCTTCGCGTCGGTGGCTCCCATCGCCTGCCCCTCACTCGCGCCCGCCGCGGCCGAGGCGCTCCTCGCCCGGGACCTCGGCGACGTGCGCCTCGAGCTCGACCCGGTCTTCTCCGAGGCCGAAGCGTGGCTGAGGCGCTTCCCCCGCGAGGCGGCGCTCGGGCTGCTGCTCTTCCCGGACGCGCCCTCGACGCGCGCGGCGCTCACGTGGCTCGCCGCGCGTGGGCACGCCGACACCCTCCACGACGTGCTCGCGTCGCACGGGGCGGCTCGTTCGTCGCTCTCGGAGGCGACACACCGCGCGGCGTCGCTCGCGGAGGAGAGCTCGTCGCGCTTCGAATGGCTGGCGCTCTTCGCCGCGCGTGATCCCGCGCTCGCGCTCGATCGACTCGATGCGCTCGTTCCCGAACCCACGTCGAGCGAGCTTCGAGCGTTGGTCCCGTGGGTCGCCTCCACGCTCGCGACCCTCGCGCGCTCGCGTGCGGTGGACTGGCTGCGCGCGCACGCCGAGCACTCGGTGCCCATCCTTCGCGCGCTCGCCGCGCCCGCTGCCGTCGAGGCCGATCGCGCAGCTCGGCACGACGCGGTCGCCGCCGACGCACGGCTCGCGCTCGCGGTGCTGGAGGGTGATCTCACGCGCGGCGCTCCCGACCTCGAGGCGGTGCCATCGCACATCCCGCCGCTACCGACGTTCTTCGACCCCTCCGTGCTCCCCGCGCCGCGGCTCCTCGACGGAACGCCCTTTCCCTCCGACGTCGTGCGCGCGCTCGGGGAGATGCTCCGCTTCTCACCGCTGGCGCGCCCCTATCCGGGCGTGGCCCTGGTGCGGCAAGCGTGCGATCCGGGCTCGCTGGACGACCTCGCGGTCGCGCTTCTCGCCGCGTGGGAGGCGGCCGACTTCCCGCCGCTCGAGCAGTGGGTGCTCGAGAGCGCAGCGAAGATCGGGGCCGATCGCGCCGCCGGCGAGGTCGCGCGTCTCGTGCGTTCGTGGAGCCGCGACTCGGTCGCGCAGCGGACCGAGTGGGACGAGCGCGCACGCGAGCGAGTGATGGTTCAGAAGGGAAACCGCGAGTGGTTCCTCGCGCGCTCCGGTTGCGCCGTGCTCGGCGCTCTCGCTCGCTCCGAAGGCCCTGGCTCGAAGCTCGCGCTCGCGACCCTCGACGACCTCGCGCGTCACGGCGCGGTGTCTTGGCTGCGCAAAGAAGCCGCGGCCGGCCTCGACGGACTCCGCTCGGAGCGCGCGACCGCGCGGGTCGTCGACGAAGCACCGATCCCGGACTTCGGCCTCGCGCCGGACGGAACGCTCACGCTCGACTTCGGTCAGCGCCGATTCCGTGTCGACTTCGACGAGACGCTCGTGCCCTTCGTGCGCGACGCCGACGGCGAGCGCCTGCGCGCGTTCCCGCGAGCGCGGCGCGAAGACGATCCCGCGGCCGTCGCCACCGCGAAACGCACGTTCGAGGCGCTCCGTCGCGACGTGAAGGTCGTCGCACGCCAACAGGTCGCCGCGCTCGAAGCGGCGATGTGCACGGGTCGTCGCTTCGCCCTCGGTCCGACCCGGGCACGCCTCTTCGATCATCCGTTGATGCGGCACGTCGCGCGGCGCCTCCTCTGGGCGGCCGTCGAGGAGGGCGAGCAGCCGATTCCGTTTCGCATCGCCGAAGACGGCACCTTCGCCGACGTCGACGACACGAGCCTCTCCATCGCCGCCGACGCCACCGTGCTCCTCGTCCATCCGATCGACCTCGACGCGTCGCTCACTTCGTGGCGTGAGCTCTTCGCCTCCTACCGAATCCTGCAGCCCTTCCCGCAGCTCGGCCGCGAGACGGCGCGCGTGAGCGACGACGAGCTGGACGAGACGCGGTGGACTCGCTTCGAAGGCGCGCTTACGAGCCGAGGTCGGCTCTTCGGCCTGACGCGCAGTGGTTGGCAAGCTCACGCGGAGGCCGGGACGCTCGTTCGATGGTCGCGTGAGCTCCCGAGCGGCGCGCGCCTTCAGGTGCGCGTGAGCCCTGGGCTCGTGCTCGACGGTCCGGGGGCGGACGACGAGCACCAGTCGATCGTCGAGGCGACGAGCTCGCGACGTCTCGGGAACCTCTCGCCGCGCGAATACAGCGAAGTCACGCGAGAGCTCCAGAACCTCTGCCGCTGAGCGAGCCTCGCGCGCCGGGCCTCACGCTGCGACCTCGTGACGCATGGAGATTCCTCCGGGGGTGTCGCAGACTGCGCGTCATGACCGACGCGCTCGACGGACCGAGCACGCTCCTCGTGGTCGACGACGACGAGGTCTTCCGGACGCGGCTCGCGCGCGCGCTCCAAACACGAGGCTTCGAGGTCTGGTCGGCGAGCGGTCCCACCGAAGCGCTCGTGATCGCGCGCGAGCACGCGCCCGAGCTCGCGCTCGTGGACCTGCGCATGCCGGACGGCAGCGGCCTCGACCTCGTGCGCGATCTGCTCGCGCTCGAGCCGTGCACCAACGTCGTCGTGCTCACCGGCTACGGCAGCATCGCGACCGCGCTCGAAGCGGTGCGTCGTGGCGCGACCCACTACCTCACCAAGCCCGCCGACGTGGACGAGATCCTCGCCGCCTTCGCGCGCAAGGACCTGCCCGCGGAGGCGGATCCGCCCGAGGTGCAGGTCGAAGCGCCTTCGCTCGCGCGCATGGAGTGGGAGCACATCCAGCGCGTGCTCACCGATTGCCACGGCAACATCAGCCACGCGGCGGAGCGGCTCGGCCTCCATCGGCGATCGCTGCAGCGCAAGCTCTCGAAATACCCGGTGCAGCGTTGAGCGTGCCGTGAGCGTCTTCCTCGCCGTCTCGTCGGAGCTCTGGGTCGCGTCGAACACGCTGGCGTTCGCGATCCGCGACGCGAACCCGGTCACCGACGGACACACCCTCGTGATCCCGAGGCGTCTCGTGGTCGACTTCTTCGGCACCACCGACGAGGAGCGCCTGGCGCTCTTCGCGCTGGTGGACGAAGTGAAACGCGCGCTCGACGCGAGCCATCGACCCGACGGATACAACGTCGGTTTCAACGCCGGAGCCGCCGCGGGTCAAACCGTCTTTCACCTCCACCTGCACGTCATCCCGCGCTACGCGGGGGACGTCGAGGATCCTCGGGGAGGCATTCGTCACGTGATCCCAGATCGCGGCGTTCCTCCGACGAGTCCCCGCTGAAGGTCCCACCGAAGGACGGACCGCCGACTGCGGACGACCCCGCCTCGACGGGGCGAACCTCCGATCATGCGATCTCGCGGGCCCCCACGCGCGCCCTCGCGCGGCCGATCCACTTCTTCAGCTCGATCACCGCGAGCACGATCATCCCCGCGCCCGTGAACCAGAGCCACCAGAACCACTCGATCGGAGCGGTGTGGAAGAGCCGATTCATGAAGGGGACATAGGTGAACAGAAGCTGCGCGCCGAGCATCACGGTCGCGCCGATCCACACGTAGCGATTGGTGAAGAGACCGAGCTGCCAGATCGGAAGCCGCAAGCTCCGACACGCGAAGAGGTACGCGACCTCCACCACCACGATGGTGTTCACCGCGAGGGTGCGCGCCACCGCCAGGTCGTCGGGTCGACTTCGTTGCGCGTACTCGAACAGGCCGAACGCCGCCGCGGACATCAGCACGGACACGATGAGCGTGCGCAGGCCGAGCTTCGCCGAGAGCAGCGGCTCGTCGACGTCACGGGGCGGCCGGTCCATCAGCCCCGGCTCCTTCGGCTCGAAGACGAGCGAGAGCCCGAGCAGCACCGCGGTCGACATGTTCACCCACAAGATCTGCACGGGCAGGATCGGCAGCACCGCGCCCGTGATCACCGCGAGCAGGAGCACGAGCCCTTCGCCGCCGTTGGTCGGCAGCGTCCAGGTCACGAACTTCACGAGGTTGTCGTACACGCCGCGACCTTCCTCGACCGCCGCGGCGATCGTCGCGAAGTCGTCGTCGGTCAGGATCATCGCGGAAGCCCCCCGCGCGACGTCGGTCCCGCCCTTGCCCATGGCGACGCCGATGTCCGCTTGTTCGAGCGCCGGCGCGTCGTTCACACCGTCGCCCGTCATCGCGACCACGTGGCCTCGATGCTGGAGCGCGCGTACGAGCAAGAGCTTCTGTTCGGGTGCGACCCGCGCGAAGACCGCGACCTCCTCCGCGACCGACGCCACCCGCTCGAGGCGCGCGGCGGAGAACGGATCTTCCCCCTCCGACACCCGCCCCGCGAGCGTCGTCAGCTCGGCCCCCGTGACCGCGCGCAGGCGCCCCGCCTCGTCGCGCGCACCTTCGAGCCCGATCTCGGCCGCGATCGCGGACGCGGTCACCGCGTGATCGCCCGTGATCATCTTCACCTTCACGCCCGCCCCGCGACACGCGGCGACCGCGCGCTTCGCCGCCGGACGCGGAGGATCGATCATGCCGACGAGCCCGAGGAAGACGAGCTCCGCGACCGCGTCACGCGTGAGGGCCCCTTCGGGTCGGTGCATCCGTCGATACGCGAGCGCGAGCACACGCAAACCCTCGCTCCCGAGCTCGCGCACCTTCGCCTCGATCGCCTCGACGTCGAGCGTGCCCCCCTCCGCACGGACACAACGCGGAAGCAGCGCCTCGGCGGAGCCCTTCACGAAGAGCCACGCGTCGTCTCGTGCGTCGTCGGCGCTGCGGTCGGGAGAGCCGCGCTCGTCGATGCCGCGCTCCTCGGCGCCTCGCTCGTCGGGGCTCGCCCCGCCCTCGCGGACCAACGTCGCCATGTACATGTGCTCGGAGGCGAACGGGATCTCGTCGAGCCGCGTCCACGCGCCGACCTCGACGCCGCCCTTCCCGGCCGCCACGAGCAACGCCGCTTCGGTCGGATCGCCCTCGACGCGCACCTCGCCCGCTTCGCGCACGATCCGCGTGTCGTTGCAGAGCAGCCCGCAGCGGAGCGCACGCTCGACCGCGAGCCCCGTGTCGAGCGCCTCGCCATCGGAGCTCACGACGCGACCCACCGGATCGTAGCCGACGCCTTCGAAGGCGAAGTCGCCCGATTGAGTCCAGAGCCGGGTCACGGTCATCTGGTTCTCGGTCAACGTGCCGGTCTTGTCGGAGCAGATCACCGTGGTGCTGCCCAAGGTCTCGACCGCCGGCAGGCGCCGAACGAGCGCACGACGCTTGGCCATGTGCGACACGCCGACGGCCAGCAGCACCGTCACCGCCGCAGGGAGCCCCTCGGGGATCGCGCCCACCGCGAGGGCCACCGCGACGTTGAAGGTCTCCGTGAGGTCCGCGCCTCGCAGCGCCTCGATCGCGAAGAGCACGCACGCGAAGCCGAGGATGATCCACACCAGCAGCTTCGAGAGCGCCGCGATGCGTCGCGTGAGCGGCGTCGCGATCTCGGTCGCGTTCGCGATGAGCCCCGCGATGCGGCCGGTCTCCGTGCGATCGCCGGTCGCGACGACGACCCCGAGCCCGGTGCCGAACGTCACCGCGGTGCCCGCGAAGGCCATGTTCGTGCGATCGCCGATCGTCGTCTCGCGCGCGACGGGTTCGACCGTCTTGAGGATCGGCACCGACTCGCCGGTCAGCGCCGCCTCATCGGTCTGCAGCTCTCGTGAGCGCAGGAGCCGCAGATCGGCCGGAACCGAATCCCCCGCCTGCAACGCCACGACGTCGCCCACCACGAGCCCCCGACTCGGGATCCGACGGTTGCGTCCGTCGCGGAGCACGTCGGCCTCCGTGACCACCATCGCGTCGAGCGCCGCGATCGCCTGCTCCGCGCGGTGCTCCTGGAGGAAGCCGATCACCGCGTTGACGAGCACGACCGCACCGATCACCAGCGCATCGACGACGTCACCGAGCGCGACCGAAACTCCAGCCGCCGCGATCAAGACGATCACGAGCGGCTGCGCGAACTGGTCGAGCACCCGACGCAGCGTCGACTTGCCGCGCCGCGCGCTCATCACGTTGGGACCGTCACGTTCGAGGCGTCGCGACGCTTCGTCGGACGAGAGCCCCGTCGCCGCATCGCTCTGGAGCTCCGCGAGGAGCTCGACGCGTGTCTTCGCGTGCCAGTGCACGTGCGCGAGATAGCAGACGACCGGACCGGTCACACGGCGGCGTTCGCGGCCTTCCGTTCATCCGGTCTGCAACGGAGCCGACTCCGGGCGCGAGACGGCCGCGAGCTTCGCCCGCATCACCGCGCTCGTCTCGCCCGTGCCGTCCGCGCGCCACCCCGGGGGTCCGAAGACCACCCCGAGCGCTTCGCGCAGCGAACGCGCGCTCCGCAGGTCGCGGCCGATCGCCGCCCACTCGTGGAACGCGATGGTGACCGGATGGAACGACTCGAGGTTCTTCGTGAGCCCGTAGGTCGGCGTCTGCCGCTCCGCCTCGAAGGTCCCGAAGAGTCGGTCCCACACGATCAGGATTCCCCCGTGGTTGCGATCCAGATAGCGCGGGTCACTGCCGTGGTGGACGCGGTGGTGCGAAGGCGTGTTGAAGATCCACTCGAAGGGCCCGAGCTTCCCCAGCCACTCGACGTGGATCCAGTACTGATAGAGCAGCGAGATCGCCTGCTGCATGAGCACGAGCGCGGGATGGAAACCGAGCCAGAGCAGCGGCAGCCAGAAGATGCCGCCCACGATGGGCCCGGTCCACGACTGCCGGAGCGCGGTCGAGAGGTTGTAGTGCTGGCTGGAGTGGTGGTTGACGTGCGCGGCCCAGAAGAAACGCACCTCGTGGCTCGTGCGGTGGAAGACGTAGTAACAGAAGTCTTCCGCCACGAAGAGCAGCACGAAGACCCACCAGGCATCGACCGGGAGCTCGAAGAGGCGGTGCTCGTAGATCACCCACCAGAGCGGGATCCACGCGAGCTTCGTCACCGCGGAGATCACGACGTTGCCCACGCCCATCGTGAGGCTCGCGAAGGTGTCCTTCACCTCGTAGCCCACGAGCGGGCTGCCTTCGCGCTGCGCCTTCGTGACGAAGAACGCCTCCAGCAGCACGGTCACGAGAAACGCCGGGATCGCGAAGTAGATCAGCGACGACATCAGGTCCTCCCCCTGCGGAGCTCCGTCCCCGCCGTCGCGGCGGGGTCAGCCGCCGCGGTCGCCGTGGCGAGCCCCGCGACCGAGAGCTCGTGCAACGCCAGGCGCTCGAAGAACGCGAGGTGCTCGCGCTCGCGGCGGTCGTCACTGCGGAAGAGGCCGAGCGCGACGCCCTGCATCGCGTACACGACCGCGTCGACGCCGGTCGCGAGCGCGCCCTCGAGCTCCGGTCGCTCCGCCAGCTCGGGGAAAAGCCGCCGCGCCTCGGCGAAGATGTTCTCGCGGTGTGCGGAGAGGAGCGGCTCGAGCGCCTCGCCGAGCTCGAGGTCGGTGCGCGCCGCGAGGTAGACCTCGAAGAGGCCCTGCATCGCCGGCAGCCGAAAGACCTTCCACAACGCGCGCACGCCGAGCGCGATCCGCGCTTCGAGGGTGTCGGGAAGCTTCTTCGGAAGCCCTCCGCGGAAGTCGCGCACGAGCGAGGCGAGCACCGCCTGCGTCGCGGCGGAGAGCAACGCGGTCTTGCTCGGGAAGTGTTTGAAGAGCGCGCCCTGCGACACCCCCGCGCGCGTCGCGACCGCAGTGGTCGTCGTCCCACGAAGGCCCTCTTCGGCGAGGAGCGACGCGGCCGCTTCGAGGAGCCGCTCCCGGGTGGCGACGGCGCGGGCCTGCTGCGGAACCAACATGAGCGGAGCATGACAAAAAGAAAGCGACCTGTCACTTTCTTTTTGTCATGCTCCGCTCACGGCGCTCGGAGGAAGGCGCGGCTCGAGGGCGTAGGATGCGCGCAGCGTCCATGGAGCCCCCTCGTCAGCCCCTCGAACCATCCCCGGACTCCGCGACCTCGCCCGCGGGGCGATCGCCCGCGGTGCTCGCCGCGCATGCGATCGGCGCGGTCGCCGTCGGCGCGGCCTGTCTCGCGCTCCAGCTCGACGCCTACGCGAGCTCGTGGCTCACCACATCGAAGCCGCTCCATTGCATCGTCTTCGGGTTCGGAGACTGCGAGTCGATCCTCGCTTCCGGCTACGCGTCGTTCGTTCCCGGGCAGAGCATCAACTTCGAAGCGATGATGGCGCGCCTCGTCCCGACGCTGATGTGGATCGCGCTCGGGTGGTCGTGCGTCGTCCCGATCGTGGAGGAGCTGAAGCCGCGCTACCTCGTGGCGGCGGTGGTGCTTGCGGTCTTGGTGAGTGCCATGGCGCTCCGGCGCCGACCCGAACCGACGCGTGTCGGAGCGCTCGACGTGATCGCCCACGACCGCTCCGACCCGAGGGAACAACGCCGTCACCGCGATCGGTTCGCCCGCCCATGAAACACACGCCCCTCTGGGTCTGCTTCCTCGCCGCGTGCACGTCGTCCGCGACCTGCCCCGAGCCGACGATCGCGCCCGTCGCGACGACCGAGCCCGCGACGCGAACCGAGCCTGCGCGCCCCGCAGACGCGATCGTGGAGCTCGCGCCCCGCCCCGAGCTCGCGCACCACTTCACCGGCGCCGGCTACGCGGGATCGTTCGCCGCGTGGCGCACCGACGGGTCGCTCGCGGTCTGCGTCGGCGACTGCGATGCACGACGACCGGCCGCGTCGACGTTCAAGATCCCCCACGCGCTCCTCGCGCTCGATCTCGGCGTGCTCGACGGCCCCGAGCACGTGCTCGCGTGGGACGGACAGACCCGCAGCATCGCGAGCTGGAACCGCGACCACACGCTGCGCACCGCGATCCGCGACTCCGCCGTCTGGTACTTCCAACGCCTCGCGCCCTTCGTCGGACGCGCGCGCATGCAGGCCGGCCTCGAGCGCTTCGCCTTCGGCAACGCCGCGATCGGCGAAGCCCTCGACGCGTTCTGGCTCGACGGAACCCTGCGCGTCTCGCCGCGCGAGCAAGTCGCGTTCTGGCATCGCCTGCACGGCGACGCCTTCGACGTCCGCCCCGAGGCGCGCGATGCCGTGCTCGACATGACGGTCCTCGCGCGCGACGAAGAGCGCGTGCTCCGCGCCAAGACCGGCTGGTTCCGCCTCGAAGGAACGGTAGCGAACGTCGGCTGGCTCGTGGGCTGCGTCGAAGAGCACGCACGCCCCGACGAGCGCGTCTGCTTCGCGACGGTGATCGAGGTCGACTCCCCCGACGACGCAGTGTTCATGCGCGCGCGCCACTCGCTGAGCGCGACCCTGCTCGGCGAGCTCGGCGTGATGGTGCCGGCGTACTGAGCGCGGCGCGGCCCCCGTCCGAAGGCAGCTCGGACGGAGGCACGTCGTCGCGCCGCACCTTCGTCGCGCCTCCCTCGCGTGGCGTGAAACCCCGAGGGGCTCATTCCGCGTGAAGATTCTCCAGCCGTTCGAGCAGCGCGGCTTGATCCGAGAGCTCCACCTCGACCTCGTCGCCATCGCGCACGCGCCGCAGACCTTCCACGAGGATGCGCTCTCCCTCACTCAGTCCCTCACGCACCACGTAGCGGTGCGGCAGCTCCTCGCCGACGGTGATCTCCCGCGAGCGCACCACGCCCTCGCCGTCGACCACGAAGACGAAGGTGCGGTCGAGTATGGTGAAGGTCGCGGCCTGCGGGATCACCAGCACGTTCGGCAGCGGCGTGGTGAGGAGCACCTCACCAGTCTCGCCGTGACGCAGCAGGCCGGTCGGGTTCGGGAAACCCGCACGGAAGGCGATGGTGCCCGTTTCGTTGTCGAAGTCCGCTTCGATCGTCTGAATCACGCCCGGCTCATCGAAGACCACGCCGTTCGCCAACCGGAGCCGAACCGGCACTTGCTCACCGAGCTCGTGCTCCGCGCGGTACGTCAGGTAGTCGCTCTCGCTCACGTTGAAGTAGACCCACATCTCGTCGTTGTCGGAGAGCACGGTGAGCACGTCTCCTTCCTCGACGAGGCTGCCCCTTCGCACCATCAGGCGGCCGACGATGCCGTCGAAGGGCGCGTCGAGGGACGCGAAGCGAAGGTGCGCCTGAGCGAGCTGCTGCTGCGCGGAACGGCGCGCGAGCCCTGCTTCGGCGAGCGCGAGCTCGTTCGGCGAGACCACGTTGCCTTCGCGAAGCATGCGCGTGTTCTGGTACTCGATCTCCGCCGCACGTCGCTCCGCGCTCGCGAGGTCGACCTCCGCACGAAAGAGCACGGGTGTGATCTGAAAGAGGCGCGTGCCTCGCGTGACGTGCTGACCCTCGTCGACGAGGATCTCCTGCAAGTAGCCGCGCTCGAGCGCGCGCACCTCGATGTGTTGACTGGCCCGAATCTGCGCGACGTACTCGCGCACGATCTCGGTGTTCCGTCGGACCACGGTCGTGGCTTCGAAACGCGGCTCCGGCTCTTCCGCGTGCGCCTCCGGGTGCCCGCAGCCCCCGAGAACCGAGGTCAGCGCGGCGATCGAGACGGCCGCCCACCAGGCACGGGCGACGCTCACGGCTGCGCCCCCATCGGATGCAGACCGCGACGCGCGTCGTCGTCGTCGTCGTCGTCGTCGTGCTCGTCGTCGTCGTCGTGCTCGTCGTCGTCGTCGTCGTCGTGCTCGTCGTCCGCGCGTCGTTCGTCTCCGTGGTCCGCGATTCGCTCCTCCGTGCCCGGACGACGCCAGCCTCCTCCGAGCGCCTGGTAGAGCGTCACCGTCGCCGTCAGTTGTCGTCGCTTCGTCTCGACCAGTTCCATCTGTGCCTCCAGGTAGTCGCGCCGCGTCGTCAACACCTCGAGGTAATCGGCGCGCGCTGCGTCGAAGAGCTGCGTCGACAAACCGACGGACTCTTCGAGTCGTTGAACTTGTTGGACGCGAACCTCGTAGGCCTGACCGAGGTTTCGCACCCGGTTGAGGCCGCCGTTCACGTCGACGAACGCGGAGAGGATCGCGCGCTCGTAGGCGAGAACCGCGGCTTGCTGCTCCGCGTTGCGAGCGAAGTACTCCGCGGTGATGCCGCTCCGGTTGAGGAGAGGCGCCGTCAGGCCGCCCAACAACCCGTAGAAGAGCGACGCGGGCGAGAAGAGCTTGGTGACGTCGAAGGACTGCACGCCGCCGCCCGCTTCGATAGAGAGCGAGGGATAGAAGCGTGCACGCGCCGCCCGGACGTCGAGCTCCGCGGCCACGAGCCGAAGCTCTGCCTGCCGCACGTCGGGTCGGTTCTCGAGCAGACGCGCGGGCACGCCGGTGTGCAGCACGGGCGGCTCGATCGCGAAGAAGTCCGCCTCCGTCCGCACGACGGGCTGCGGAAAACGACCGACCAGGAAGTTGATCTGGTTCTCGGTCTCGACGATGCGCTGCGCGATCTCGAAGCGCCGACTCTCGAACGAACGGAGCTGCGCCTCGAACCGCGTGACCGCGAGCATCGTGACGCGCGCGGCTCGAAGCTGCAGACGCATCATCTCCAGCGAGTCGTGCTGGAGCTCGATGTTGGCCTCGAGGATCGCGAGCGAGCGGTCGAGCGCGAGCAGCTCGTAGTAGAGCTGCGCGATCTCCGCGACGATCCGCGTGACGACGAAGTTCCGACCCTCCGCGCTCGCGAAGTACCGCAACGTCGCCGCTTTCGCGGAGTTGCGAAGACGCCCCCAGACGTCGACCTCCCACGACGCGTAGAGGCCGACCTGAAACGCGGGCAGGTCCCGGCGGACGTCCGAGGTCTCGTCACTCCGGCCTTGGCTCGTGTGCAGACCGACACGCTCGATGCCTGCGCCCGCACCGGCCGAGAGGCTCGGGAAGAGCTCGCCGCGGCGGGCCATGACCTCCGCGTTCGCAACGATCATCTCCTGCACCACGATGTTCAGCTCCTGGTTGTGCGCGAGGGCTTCGTCGACGAGCGCGACGAGGTGGGGGTCGGAGAACACCAAACGCCAGTCGACCTCGGCCGAGCTTGGCGCGGATCCATCGCCTTCGACGTTCTCTCCGCCGAAGGTGGCCGGGGTCTCGGTGCTGGCCTCGCGTGGAGTCACCGGCGGCGTCGGAACGCACGCCGAGGTGGCCCAGAGCGCGACGAGGAGCGTGAGCGTGCTCGAGCGAGTCATGATCGACCCTCCGGTGCGGTGTCGTCGCGGCCCGCGTCGTCGCCGTCGCCCGTGTCGTCGCCGGCGGCCGTGTCGCCACCCGGATCGACCGAAGCACTGCGCGTCAACTCGGAGTCGACTCCCGCGCCGTCCGCCGTCTCCAGGACCGCGCCGTCGCCTTCGTCGTCGCGCTTCCGTTCGTCCGAGTCCGGCTCCGAGAGCGGCCGGAAGTCTTCGTCGCGAATCAGGCTCTTGCCCTCGGCGAGCTTGCCGAAGACGTAGTAGAGGCCCGGGATCACGATCACCCCGAAGACCGTGCCGAAGAGCATGCCGCCGAGCGCCGAGGCGCCGATGGTGTGGTTGCCGACCGCACCGGGCCCCGACGCGCGCACGAGCGGGATGAGGCCCGCGACGAACGCGAACGAGGTCATGAGGATCGGTCGGAAGCGCGCCTTCGCGCCTTCGAGAGCCGCGTCGCGTACGGACATGCCTCCCTGCTGGGCTTGCACCGCGAACTCCACGATGAGGACCGCGTTCTTGCCCAACAACCCGACGAGCATGACCAACCCGACTTGTGCGTAGATGTCGTTCGCGAGCCCCAAACCTCTCAAGAGCAGAAACGCACCGAAGACACCCGCCGGCAGCGAGAGAATCACCGCGAAAGGAAGGATGAAGCTCTCGTATTGCGCCGCGAGCACGAGGTACACGAACGCGACGACGACGAGGAAGATCAGAATGGCTTCGTTGCCACGTCGCGCCTCGTCGTAGGAGAGACCTTCCCACGCGATGTCGTAGCCCCGGGGAAGCGTGCTCGCGGCGACCTCGCGGATTGCGGCGATCGCGTCTCCGCTCGTGTACCCCGCGGCCGGTCGACCACGAATCGCAGACGAGGTGTAGAGGTTGTAGCGCGTGAGCTCGTTCGGGCCGTGCGTCTCGCGCATCGTCATGAACGCGGAGTACGGGACCATCTCGCCGCGATCGTTCTCGACGAAGAGCTCGAGAATGTCCGACGGCATGCGCCGAAACTCCGGCGCGGACTGGACGTAGACCTTGAAGAATCGCCCGAACCGGATGAACCCCTGCTCGTAGGTGCTCCCCACCAGGATGTCGAGGTTCTCGAGCGCGGCCGAGATCGACACGCCCTTCTGCATGGCGCGCTCGTTGTCGATCACGAGCTCGTACTGTGGATAGTTCGCGGCGAAGAAGGTGAACAACCCCGTGAGCTCAGGCCGCTCCTCCAGGTGCTCCATGAGCTCGCGGTTGATCCGGTCGAACTCCTCGTAATCGGTCTCCTCGCCGAGGTCGATCAATCGCACGGCGAAGCCGTCCGCGGCGCCGTATCCGGGCACCGACGGCGGCTCGAAGTATTCGATGACCGCGCCGATGTCGTGGGTGCGTTCCTCGAGCGCTTCGATCACCTCGTGAACCGACGCGCTGCGCTCGCTCCACGGGCGGAGGTTGATGAGGCAGGTCCCGGCGTTCGAGCCTCGACCCTCGGTGAGGATCTCGTACCCGGCCAAGGCGGACACGGACTCGACGCCCTCGACCTCGCGCGCGATGCCTTGAAGCTCTTCGATGACCTCGTTGGTGCGCTCGAGCGTGGTCCCGGGAGGCGTCTGGACGATCGCGTAGATCTGTCCCTGATCTTCGGTCGGGATGAAGCCCGCCGGCAACGTCTGGTTCACCCCGAAGATGCCGAAGGCGAAGAGCCCGACGATCGCGAAGGTCAGGGTCCTGCGCGTGACGATGTGACGAAGGAAACGAACGTAGTGCAGCGTCCCGGCGTCGAACTTCCGGTTGAACCAGTCCAGGAAGCGACCGAGGGGGCCGCGCCGTCGCGCGTGTCCCGCCTCGTGTGGTTTCAGGATCATCGCGCAGAGCACGGGCGTGAGCGTGAGCGCGACGACTCCGGAGAGCAGGATCGACGAAGCCATCGTGATCGAGAACTGGCGATAGAACACGCCGACGGGTCCCGTCATGAACGCCACCGGGACGAACACGGCCGCCATCAGGAGCGTGATCGCGATGATCGCGCCGCTGATCTCACCGAGGACGCGCCGCACCGCCTCGTAGGGGCCGACGTGGTCCTCCGCCATCTTCACGTGCACGGCTTCCACGACGACGATCGCGTCGTCGACGACGATCCCGATCGCGAGCACCAGCGCGAAGAGCGTGATGAGGTTGATGGTGAGGCCGAAGGCCTGCATGAAGACGAACGCGCCGATCAGCGAGACGGGCACCGCGAGGGTCGGGATGAGCGTCGAGCGCCAGTCGCCGAGGAAGAGGAAGACGACGAGCGCGACCAACACGAAGGCCTCCCCGAGCGTGTGCAGCACCTGCTCGATCGAGGCGTCGAGGAACTTCGAGACGTCGTAGTTGATCGAGTACTGCATGCCGGGTGGGAACGCCGTGCGTCGAAGCTCCTCGAGGCGCTCCTTCACGGCTTCGATGACCTCGCTCGCGTTGCTCCCCGCGTTCTGCTTGAGGACGATCGCGGCCGAAGGGTGGCCGTCGAGGTTCGAGTAGATGCTCTGGAACTCCGAGCCGAGCTCCACGTCCGCGAGGTCGCCGAGCCGCAAGAGCTCGCCCTCGGGAGTCGCCCGCACGATGATGTCCGCGTACTGCTCCGGTTCGGCGAAGCGGCCCTGGTACGTCAGCACGTACTCGAGCGACTGCGGGGTCTGCCCCGAGGCCTGCCCCGTGCGACCCGGACGTCCGATGATGCTCTGCTCGCCGATCGCCTCCATGACCTCGTCGGTGGAGACGCCGTACGCGCGCATTCGGTCGGGCTTGAGCCAGATGCGCATCGCGTACTGCCGGTTGCCGAGGATCGTGACGCGGCCGATGCCGGGGATGCGCTGGAGCTCCGCGATCAGATGTACGCTCGCGAAGTTGTAGAGGAAGGTCTCCGTCGCGTTCTCGTGGGTGCTGAAGAGGTTGACGTACATCAACATGCTCGGTTGAACCGGCATGACGACGATCCCCTCCAGCCGTACCAGCTCCGGCAGAAGGCTCATCACTTGGTCGACGCGGTTCTTCACGTTGACCACCGCGATGTCCGGGTCCGTTCCGGGCTCGAACACGACTTGAATCGTGGCTTCCCCCGCGCTCGTCGCGTCGGAGGCGATGTAGCGCATGCCCGGAACGCCGTTGATCGACCGCTCGATGGGGATGAGCGCGGACTCCACGAGCACGTGCGCGCTCGCGCCCGGGTAGGAGAGCGTCACGGCGACGACCGGAGGCGCGATCGACGGGAACTGCGAGATCGGTCGGCTCTGGATCGCGAGGATGCCGGCGAAGACGATGACGATCGACACCACGATCGCGAGGACGGGGCGATGAATGAACTTCTGGAACATCGGAGCTCCGATGGGACCGAGAGGGCGGGCGAGGTCGACTCCTCGCCACGTGGATCTCCGGTGCGAGCGCCGTGCATGGGGCGTCACCGGAGGTTCGAAGTGCGGAGGCCGCAAGCGGCGCGACGAGCCCGAAGCTCGCTACGAGCCGTGGGCCGTGCGCCGAGCGCTTCGGCGACTGCCGCGCTCAGCTCGCGCGCGCTCGAACGAAGCGCTCGCGTCGCGACGGAAGCGACGAGCTCTTCGCGGGAGGACGAGACGACTGCCGCGCTGCGTGCGCGCGAGCGAAGTGCTCGAGTTACGATGGAAGCAACGCTCTGCGCCGTCGGCGACGACTGTTGCGCTCAGCGGTCGCGACAACCCGAAGCGCTCGCGTCGCGATGGACGCAACGATCGCTCCGTCGCCGGACGCGGCGGTCGAAGTCAGCGACGCGGGGGACCGCGAAGCCTTCGAAACGTCGCGGAGACGTCCTGTCGCCGAGGCGCATCGGCCTCGCGTGGGGCGATCGACGCGAGCTCCGGAACCGAGTCGGCCCGCGCGTACGTCGCGCTCGAGGCGCTCGTGCACTCGAAGCTCTCGAGCTTCGGCTCCACTTCGAGCTCACCGCGCTCGAGAACCGAGGTCGGCCGCGGTACGAGTCGCGACGTGTCGGGAGCGAGCGGTGAGACGACGCTCGCGTTCCGTTCCGCGCACGGCTCGACCGAACCGTCGTCGGTCCACGCGCTCGCCGTCGAGACAGAGCTCGCCGACGAGACCGCGCTCGCCGACGAGACCGTCGTGCCCCCGTGGAGGAGCGCGGACCAAGCGAGGAGTGCGTGAAGGAGGACCGACATGAGCGCCGAGGAGCATCCCAGCATGGACCGAGGCTCGAAGCGGTCAAGCCGGATTCAAGACCGCGACCGTGGCCGATCGCTCTCATTTCAAACGTGAAACTGCGAGGCGCATGTCACCAGGTGTTTTCCCTCGTTGCCCCTCGAACAAACCCTGGTGAGCGCGCGTCTTGGCGTGTCCCCTAGAGCCTGATCCAGGATCGGCGTTGAGAGATTCTGGGTGCGTGCCATGGGGCATCCGCTCGCCGAAGGTAATGCCGGGTATTTTCGAGCGCGAGTGGATGCCTCAGGGTGCGTGCCCAGGGCGCGAAGCGCCGACGCCGATCCTGGCTCAGGCTCAAACCCTCAGTCCGCCACGAAGCCCTTCCAGCGACGCATGTAACCCACGAACGCTTCGCCGAGCGCGGCGGCACGCAGCTCTTCCGCCGTTCGCGGCGGACGGAGCGGCTCGAGCCCTTCGCGCGCGCGCTCCGGCCAGCGCGGATCCACGATCGCCGCGCGCCCGAGCGCGATCGCGTCCGCCCCGAGCGCGAGCTGCGCCTCCGCTTCCTCGCGTGTCCAGATCGCCCCTGCGCTCACGATCCGCACCCCGGACCCCACCGCCTCGCGGAAGAGCGGGATCGCGTGCGTGTCCGGGCGCTTCGCGGTCGGCAGCGCGGAGCGCCAGAGCGAGAGGTGCAGCACGTCGAGCCCGTCGTGCGCGAGCCAACGTGCGACCTGCAGGCTCTCGTCGAGGTCGAGGCCCTTCGCTTGCCCGAAGTCCTCCGGCGAGAGGCGCACCACGAGCACGAGCTTCGGCGCCGCGCGCTTCACCGCCGCGAGCACCTCGCGCAGGAGCCGCGCGCGGTTCTCGAGCGAGCCACCCCAGCGGTCGTCGCGGCGGTTGTAGTGGGTGGAGAGAAACTGCGAGAGCAGGTAGCCGTGCGCGCCGTGCAGCTCGATCGCGTCGAAGCCCGCCGCCTCGCAGCGCGCGGCCGCCGAGGCGAAGTCCGCGACCACGCGCGAGAGGTCGTCCTCGGTCGCGGCGCGCGGGATCGTGAGCTCCGGCTCCTCCACCGCGCTCGCGGAGATCGTCGGCAGCCCGCTCACGGACGGCGTCGCGCGGAGCCCGCCGTGGAAGAGCTGCACGCACGAGCGCGCGCCCGCGTCACGCAGCCGCGACGCCAGCCGCGTGAGCCCCGGAAGCGTCGCGTCGTCGTGCACGCCGAGCTCCCCCGGCCACGCCTTTCCATCGACGGAGACGTACGCCGCGCAGGTCTCGACCACCCCGAAGCCTCCGTCCGCGCGGGCAGCGAGGAAGCCGAGCTCGTCCTCCGAGAGCGTTCCGTCGGCGTGGCTCTGCTGGTTCGTGAGCGGCGCGAGCCACACGCGGTTGCGCGCGATCACCTCCCCGCCTCGCGCGGCGGATCGGAGCTCGATGGGTTCGAAGATCGAAGGCGTGGTCACGCGCGGACGGTACGACATGCGCGACGCGCGACCATCCCCTTCCGCTCGCGCCTCGCGTCGGCGCCACGTGGAAGGCCTCACTCCAGATCGTCGCGCCTCTGGAAGACCTCGGCGTTGCGTTGGATCTGCCGCAGGTCGCGGCTCGCCACGTCGCGCTCCCGGTCGAGCGCCTCCGTCTGCCAGACGAAGCCCCACCACTGCCCGTCGCGCACTCGGTAGAATCGCAGCTCACCCCGCGTGGTCGTCACCACGAGCTCGTCGCCCTCGCGGCGCTCCTCGGTGGGCGCGCCGACGTTCGCGACCAGCTCGTCCCGACAAGCGCGATCGCAACGCATCGCAAAGAGCGCCTGCGGGGTCGTGGCCTCCGCCGCGTCCCCGAGCCCCGCGAGCGCGTCGGCTCGCTCTTCCTCCGGGTAACTCGCCCGCACCACCTCGGCGGCCGCTCGCCGGTCCGCGTGGATCGAGATCAGCGCGTGCCGAGATCGCTCGTCCAGCACGCGGTAGAGCCGCTCTCCGTCGTCCGCTTCGAGCGCGCGGGCCATGTAGCCGAGGGCCCCGTCGAGCTCTCGGGGATCCGGGGTGTCGTCGCAGGCAGATCCAGCCAGGGCGGCCAGCGAGACCAGAAGCGTCGTCTTTCGGCACGCTTGGCTTGACAGGCCGACGCTCCACGACAGAACCTTCGAACGGTTCCGAGCGCCCATGAACTTCATCGCGGCAGGTCTATCGGACGTCGGGCTCCAGCGCGAGCACAACGAAGACAGCTTCGTGATCCTCGCTGAGCACCGACTCTTCGTCGTCGCGGACGGCATGGGCGGACATCGCGCAGGCGATGTCGCGAGCAAGATGGCGACCCACGCCATCGCCTCGTTCTTCCAGGCTACGGCCAGCGAAGACGCCACGTGGCCGTTCAGCTTCGACCCCCACCTCTCCATCGACGAGAACCGGCTGGTCACGGGCATCAAGCTCGCGAACCGGAAGATCTTCGAGGCGTCCGTGAAGCACCGCGAGGTGCACGGCATGGGCACCACGGTGGTCGCGTGCCTCTTCTCGAAGGAGAAGGGCAAGGTCTACGTGGCGCACGTCGGCGACAGCCGGGCGTATCGCGTGCGGGACGGGGAGATCACCCAGCTCACGCGCGATCACTCGCTCGTGAACGACTACCTGCTCGTGATGCCGGACATGACGGACGAGCAGCGCGACGAGCTGCCCAAGAACGTGATCACCCGCGCCCTCGGCATGCAGGACTCGGTCGCGGTCGACATGGTCCCCGACGAGCCGAAGCCGGGCGACGTCTACGTGCTCTGCTCGGACGGGCTCTCCGGCATGATCACCGACCCGCAGATCGCGAAGATCGTGGCGGACGCGGGCGACGACGTGGAGAAGGCCGCGCGCGAGCTGATCCAGTCGGCGAACCAGAACGGCGGCGACGACAACATCACCGTCGCGGTCATCCGCTTCACCGAGTGACGTCGCCGTCGAAGCTCGGGTCGCTGAAGCTCGGCTTCATCGGGACCCACGGCGTCGGCAAGACGACCCTCTGCTACGGGCTCGCCGCGCGGCTCAAGGCACGCGACGTGGTGCTCGACATCGTCCACGAGGTCGCGCGTCGCTGCCCGCTCCCGATCAACGAGCGCACCAGCCTCGCCGCGCAGTCGTGGATCCTCCACACCCAAGTCGGCGACGAGCTCGTCGCGTCCGCGCGCCACCCGGTCGTGCTCTGCGATCGCAGCGTGCTCGACAACTACGTCTACCTGCTGCTCTCCGCCGGCAAACAGCCGGGCCTCGAAGCGTTGGTGTCGTGGTGGCTCTCGACCTACGACCTGCTCGTCTACGTGCCGATCGTCGACGGGCCGCGCCCCGACGGAATGCGCTCGACCGATCCCGCCTTCCAGCGCGCGGTGGACGAGCGGCTCCTGCGCGAGCTCGACCAACGCGGCGTGCCCGCCCTGCGCCTCGACTCCGCGGCCCGCGAGTCGTGGCTCGACGTGGTGGAGGCCGAAGTGTTCTCGCGCCTCGACGACGCCCAGCTCCCGCTGCTCTGATCGTCGCTCGGTCAGGCGCGCTCGCTCACCGCGCGGGCTCGTACCCCGAGCTCACGTGCCCGCGAGCAACGCGCGCACCGCGGGGTGCTCGTCCGACGCGGTGATCGCGAAGAGCCGCGCTTCGAGCTCCGGCGCCCGTCCGACCACGCGCACGCCGTACTGACGACGCACCTCGCGCTCCACCGAGGTCGGCATCACGAACACCCCGCGCCCGTCCTCGCCGAGCGCCTTGAGCAGACCGCTGTCCTCGACCTCCGCGACCACGCGCGGCGTGATGCGGTGCTGGCCGAAGAAACGTTCCAGCTCGCGCCGCACGCGGGTGGACGGCATCGGCAACAAAAACGGCGCTTCGTCGAGGCGCTTCGGAAACCCGCGCCGGATCCGCTCCGCGAGCGCGGGGGCGGCGAAGAAGGAGAGCCCGCTCGTTCCGAGCTGGTGCGAGCGAAGCACGCGACCTCCGGCCGGCAGATCGGAGAGCACGAAGTCGAGCTGCCGCGCGTGCACGCGAGCCACGAGCGCGTCGTGCTGATCCTCCACGCAGCGCAGGCGCAACGCGTCGCCGAGCGCGTCGAGCATCGGCACGAGCGCGCGCCGCACCACCAGCTTCGGCAGCACGCCGTCGATGCCCACGCGGCAGACCACCGTGCGCCCCTCGCGACGCCCTTCGACCGCGTCGAGCAGCGCCGCGCCCATGCCGAAGATCTGCTCCGCGAAGCCGTAGACGACGCGGCCGTTCTCCGTGAGCTCGAGCCGCCGACCGCGCCGCTCGAAGAGCCGCAGCCCGAGCTGCTCTTCGAGCTTGCGGAGCTGCTCGCTCACCGTGGGGTGCGAGACGCCGAGCCGCTTCGCCGCGGCGGCGAGCCCACCCTCCTCGACGATCGCGGTGAAGTACTGGAGGTGGTGGTAGTTCAGCCAGGCCATCGGTCTTCGTCCCGTTCGTCGGATCTCGGTCGTGGGGGTCGCGTCACCGTCGAGGCCGCCGCCTTCACGCCGACGTGCCGCGCGCTCCGCGCTTCATGTAGGCACAACCTACACAAACGTCGAGATTTCGAACTGGACCGACATGTTGTGGTTCGCCACGTTGCCCGCATCCGATCCACGAGCCCGCGGGAAACGACGCGTCGACGTCGACCCCGACGGGGTGGGCACACTCGTCCTCTCGGATCGGCAGGAGGCGGAGATGGCGCAGACGCAGACGATCACGGTCGCGATGGGGGACGGAATCGGCCCCGAGGTGATGGAGGCGACGCTCGCGATCTTTCGCGCGGCGAAGGTGCCCCTCCGCTACGAGGTGGTGCCGATGGGGCGCAAGGTCGCCGAGGGCGGCGAGCCGAGCGGCATCGCGGCGGACGCACGCGACTCGGTGGAGCGCACGGGCATCTTGTTCAAGGGCCCGATGGAGACCCCGAAGGGCAAGGGCTACAAGAGCGTGAACGTCACCGCGCGCAAGCTCTGGGGCGCGTTCGCGAACAAGCGTGTGTACCGGAAGCTGCGCGGCGTGCCGATCCCGGTGCAGATCCGCGGCGAGCTGAACCTCACGATGGTCCGCGAGAACATCGAGGACACCTACGGCGCGGTCGAGCACATGCAGACGCACGACGTCGCGCAGTGCCGGCGCTTCATCACGCGCCCCGGCAGCCAGCAGGTGCACCGCTACACCTTCGAGATGGCGCAGCGGAAGGGCGCCAAGCGCGTCACCTGCGCGCACAAAGCCAACATCATGAAGATGACGGACGGGCTCTTCCTCGAGACCTTCTACGAGGTCGCGAAGGATTACCCGCAGATCACGGCGGACGACGTGATGGTCGACGCGCTCGCGATGCGCCTCGTGCTCGACCCCGCGTCCTACGACGTGATCGTGTTGCCGAACCTGCAGGGCGACATCCTCACGGATCTGGCGGCCGGCCTCGTGGGCGGCCTCGCGTACGCGCCGTCGGCGAACATCGGCGACGGCATCTGCATCTTCGAGGCGGTCCACGGCACCGCGCCCGACATCGTGGGCCAGAACCTCGCGAACCCGACCGCGCTGCTCCTGAGCGGCACGATGATGCTGCGTCACCTCGGCCTCGAGCGGCACGCGACGGTGATCGAGGACGCGCTGGAGAAGACGCTCGATCGCATGCACACGCGGCCGGACCTCGGGCAGCCGATCCCGATCTTCCGCACCTCGCGCTTCACCGAGCTGATGCTCTCGCACCTCCAAGACTCGCCCACGATCACCGGCGCTCCGAGCGCGCCGCTCGTGGCCAAGCGCCAGGACCCGAAGATGATGGTCACCCCGACCCCCGACCGCATCGTGCTGCTCGGCGTCGACGTCTTCCTCGAGTCCGGCCTCGCGCCGCGCGCGATCGCGGAGCTGCTCGAGCCTCTCGGACGCGAAGGCCTTCGCCTGACGATGATCTCGAACCGCGGCACCCAGGTCTGGCCGACCGGCTCGCCTCACACCGACTGCGTCAACCACTACCGCGCGCGCTTCGAGAGCGAGCAACCGTTGGATCAGCGCGCGCTCATCGCGCTCCTCGAACGCGTGGCCGACGTGTTCCCGATCTGCTCGAGCGAGTGGCTGCGCGAGATCGGCGGCATGCGCGGGTACTCGCTCGCACAGGGTCAGGGCTGAGCGACGTAGTCGTTCGTGACCGCGGTCGCGCTCGGGCCGCGGTCACGAACGTGTCGCGGTCCCGATCGTGATCGTGATCGTGATCGTGGTCGTGATCGTGATCGTGATCGTGGTCGGCGACGTGAACGTCTACGACGTCCGTCACCGATGGAGCGCCGGGCGCTCCGGACACCCACTCACCCGCGCCACCGCGTCCGGGTCGTGCGCGGCGCCCAAGAACGCGTCGCGGCCTCCCTGAGAGACACGACTCGCCGTGAGGGCGTCGTGCGTCGCGACGGAGTTGCAGCCCAACACCCGATCGACGAGCGAGAAGTGCGTGACGAGCCGCGCGACGCGCTCGCGCGCGAAGCGGTCCGCGTCGTTCGCGAGCGCACGCGCGTGCTCGCGCTCGAAGCGCGCTTGCCGGTCGACGCGGCGCGACTTGCGACCGAGCAGCGCGATCGTCATCGCGTTCGGCGGCGCGGGCGGCACGGAGCCCGAGAGCCGCCAGAGCGGACGGACACACACGAGATCGTCCTCCGGACACTCGCGCTCGAGCCACGCGTGGACCTCGCGGCTCGCGAGGTAATGCAGTGCGCGCACGTCGTCTGTGCGCGACGCCGAAGCGCTCGAGCGCTGCGCGAGGAAGGTGACGATCATCGCGGACGGAACGCGCGCGCCGCCCGGTCGCAAGAGAGGATCCTCGATCAGTCGGAGAGTCTCTTCCGCCAGCCGTCGCACCTCGGCTTCGAGCGTGGGCGAGGCGAGCACGGCGTCCGCCGGGACGCGCGCGTAGAGGATCTCGTCGAGGTGCGCGCGCAGCATCGACGACGCGACGGTCGATCCCCGCACCACGTCCGGGCCGGTGCCGCCGCGCGCGAGATCGTCGGTGGCGCGGAGCGCGTCGAGCAGGAGCTCCGCCGCCGCGATCGGATCGCCCGCGCGCGCACGCTCACGCGCGACCAACGCGATCGCGGTCGGGAACCGCGCCAGGCGTCGCTCGTCCGGCCCCGGGCTGCTCGGAGGAAACGGCGAGCATTGTGCGTCACGCGCGACCGCGCGCTGCATCGTGAGCGCGACCTCCTCGCAGAGCGGCGCCAGCGAGCGCTCCTCCAGCGCCGGACGATCGAGGGGCGCCGCCCGGTGCACGCGCTGGAGCGTCGTGGTCAGCGTGTCGTGCACGGCGTCGTCGATCGCGGCGAAGCACGCGTGTCCCGGACCGGTGCGCGTGAAGAGCGGCCCGAGCGCCGGGGCGTCCTCTTCGACGTCGCGCGTCCTCCGCAGCACCGCCCGCTCACACGATCCGTGCGGATACGTCGCCGCCTCCGCGGCCGCCCAGCGCGCGACGGCCTCCACCTCGTCGCTCGGAACCGCACGCCGCGCATGCAGCGCGACGTACCCGAGCACGCTGAGCGCGAAGAACGCGATCCCGAAGAAACGCGCGCGCCGCGATCGACGAAGCCGGAGCTCCTTGGCGTCGAGCTCGGGCGCGGTGGGCGCGGCGACTTCGGGAGTCCGGTCCAAATCGATCGTCAGACTATGCCGACCACGCGAAGGTCGCGCATCGCGTGTCGTAGTAGCGCTCGGTCACGCCCTCGAAGGTGAAGCCGCACTTCGCGAGCACGTTCCGCGACGCCACGTTGTCGGGATGCGTGACCGCGACCAAGGATGAGACGTCGCGCGCGCGCGCCTGCTCGAGCACCGCGCGCGCGGCTTCCGTGGCGTAGCCGCGGCCGTGATGTGCGGTGGCGAAGCGATAGCCGAGCTCGAGCTCCGGACCACGAAAACCACGCCTCCCACTGCGAAGGATCGGCCAAAGCCCGACGTCGCCGATCGGACGGTCGTCGATCCCCTCCGAGCTGCGCGCCGCGCGTTCTTCGGGTGCGAGCTCGACCAGCCAGAAGCCGATCCCACGCGTCTCGAACGCGTCCGCGCTCGCAGCGAGGAAGTGTGCGGCCTCCACGCGCGAGCGCGGGCGACCGTCGCCGACGTAGCGCATCGCGATCGGATCGCCGAGCCACGCGAGCACCGCGTCGACGTCGCTCGGGCGCGGACCGCGCAGTCGAAGTCGCGGCGTCTCGATCGTCGGCACCTCCGGCGCGAGCCCCTCCAGCGAACGCGCGTACTGCGTGTCGCACGCGAAGTGCCCCGTGTTTCCGAGCGGCGCGCAGAGCTTCTCGAAGCCCTCGGACTCGTAGAGAGCGCGCGCACGCGTCATCGACGCGAGGGTCTCGAGGTAACAACGCGAGAAGCCGAGCGACGCCGCGACGCGCAGCGCGTGTCGAAGCATCCGTCGCCCGACACCTCGGCCCCGCAGCGCCGAACGGAAGTACATCTTCCGCAGCTCACATACGTCGGGCGGGCCCCCTTCGAGCGGCGCGATCGCCGCGCACCCGAGCACGCCTCCGGCCGCTGACCCGGCCGACCGAGAAGCGCCGTCGGCCGCTGACCCGGCCGACCG
>ERZ761607.994-NODE-994-length-39327-cov-163.065034_pt1 | contig 39327 bp, 19 predicted proteins | sample MGYA00511164_ERZ761607 | MGnify/ENA primary metagenome ERZ761607 (study PRJEB28899, sample SAMN02445080) | bioreactor sludge metagenome | biome: EBPR sludge | place: Australia: Brisbane, Thorneside Wastewater Treatment Plant | collected 2011-06-22 ...
GCGCTTGGTTATCCGTTACCGTTACATTGAACGAACAAGTGGCAGTATTGCCGCTTACATCGGTAGCTACATAATTCACTGTTGTAGTGCCAATACCAAATGCACTGCCCGAAAGGGCAGAACCCGTTACACTCACCACGCCGCCGCAGTTATCCGTACCGGTGGGTACAGCCCACTGTGCTACGGCAAAACAGCTACCGGTGGTTGTGGGCAAGGTAAGGTTGGCAGGGCAAATAATACTTGGCGCTTGGCTATCCGTTACCGTAATGGTGAACGAACAAGTGGCGGTATTACCTCCCGCATCGGTTGCCGTGTAGGTTACCGTAGTTGTTCCGGTGTTAAACAAACTACCCGATATGTGCGTACTGCTAACACTCACCACGCCGCCGCAGTTATCCGTACCGGTGGGTACAGCCCACTGTGCTACGGCAAAACAGCTACCGGTGGTAGTGGGCAAGGTAAGGTTGGCAGGGCAAGTAATACTTGGCGCTTGGTTATCCGTTACCGTAATGGTGAACGAACAAGTGGCAGTATTGCCGTTGTTGTCGGTTGCCGTATAGGTTACCGTAGTTGTTCCGGTGTTGAACGTGCTGCCCGATGTATGGGTGCCCGTTACCGTAGCCACACCGCCGCAGTTATCCGTAGCCGTAGGCATTGCCCAAGTTGCCACTGCCGTACAGTTTGCGCCGGCAGGCAGGGTTTGGTTGGCAGGGCAGGTTATGGTGGGCGCTTGGTTATCCGTTACCGTTACGGTAAACGAACAAGTGGCAGTGTTGCCGTTGTTATCGGTTGCCGTGTAGGTTACAGTAGTAGTGCCTAATCCAAAGGTATCGCCCGAATTGAAGTTAGATGATAGGGTGGCAGCACCGCAGTTGTCGGCGTTGGAAGGCACTGTCCAGCTTACAACTGCCGAACAAATGCCCGCATCAGCAGATTGAACGATATTGGCAGGACAAGTTAAGGCGGGCGAGCTTTGGTCAATTACCGTTACGGTGAAGGAGCAAGTGGCAGTATTACCGGTAACATCGGTAGCCAAGTAAGAAACCGTAGTGGTTCCAAGTCCGAAGAAACTACCCGGAATATGCGAAACTGACAAGCTAACACCCGGACAGTTATCACTGGCGGTGGGGGCTATCCAGTTGGCATTTGCGCCACAAGCATTTAAAACACTAACTAATTGTATGCTTCCGGGGCAGCCGGTAATAACCGGATTTTCTGCATCTTGTACCGTAATATTAAAGGAGCAGGTGGCAGTGTTGCCACTTGCATCGGTGGCAGTGTAGGTTACAGTAGAAGTTCCTACATTGATTAATGCCAAACCGCTGCCATTAGGATTGAGGTTGCCCAAATCCACAGCAAGTTGCACATTAGCGCCACAATCATCAGAAACCGTAGGTGCATTCCAGTTAACCAACCTTGAACAGTTGTTGAGTTGATTGGTTGTAACAATATCCATCGGGCAATCTAAGGTTGGGGCATTGGCATCAGTTACCACCACGTCAAATGAGCAGGCAGCAGTGTTGCCATCGCCATCGGTTGCTGTGTAGGTTATGGTGGTAGTTCCTACTTCAAACGTACTACCACTTGCATCACCGGTACCGCTACCCAAAGTAGCGCCTCCAAACGAATAGGTTGCCGAAACGGAGCAGTTATCCATCAAACTTAACAAGCCGATATTGTTTACCATGGCAGCACAGTTGTTGCCTGTGCCCGATGAAATAGTTACCTCATCGGGACAAACCAATTGTGGGTTTTGGTCGTCCATGACAGTTATGGTTACTTCGCAGGAGCTGGTATTACCGCAAATATCGGTAGCCGTCCATACAACAGTGGTTATACCCAAGGGCAGCACTTCACCGTCAAGTGTATTTGTTCCATTGAAGCTGTTTACCAAGGTAACGGCGCTGCAAGTACCTAATGCGGTCATATCTAACTCACTTCCTGAAACGAGATAATCACAAACAGCATTATCCACATAGCGATCAAACTGGGTTGGACAGTTTACAAATACCGGAGCAGCATTGTTTACCACCGTAATGGTTTGTGTAGCAGTACTGTTGTTGCCACAGGCATCGGTAAACTACCATGAACGGGTGATGGTATAACTGTAGTCGGTACAAGTACCGGTATTGGTTTGCGTACTCACTTCATTAAAGACAAAGAACGGATTGGGGTCGCAATTATCCTGAGCAGTAACCGTATTGGGTAATGGGATATTGTCGCAGGAAACGGTTACATCTACCGGTACACCCGATAAAGTAGGCGCTTCGGTATCGGTAACTGTTATGGTTTGCGAAGCGCTGTTGCTGTTGCCACAGGCATCGGTTGCCGTCCAGGTGCGGGTAATGGTGTAGTTGTAATCGGTGCAAGAGCCGTTGTTGGTTTGTGTACTTACATCATTTACCGTTACTATGGGGGCAGTATCACAATTATCGGTAGCGGTTACAGCGGCTGCCATCGGGATATTGCCGCAGGAAACCGAAACAGCATCGGGTATGCCCGATAAGGTGGGCGCTTCGGTATCAGTAACTGTTATGGTTTGCGAAGCGCTGTTGCTGTTGCCACAGGCATCGGTTGCCGTCCAGGTGCGGGTAATGGTGTAGTTGTAATCGGTGCAAGAGCCGTTGTTGGTTTGTGTACTTACATCATTTACCGTTACTATGGGGGCAGTATCACAATTATCGGTAGCGGTTACAGCGGCTGCCATCGGGATATTGCCGCAGGAAACCGAAACAGCATCGGGTATGCCCGATAAGGTGGGCGCTTCGGTATCAGTAACTGTTATGGTTTGCGAAGCGCTGTTGCTGTTGCCACAGGCATCGGTTGCCGTCCAGGTGCGGGTAATGGTGTAGTTGTAATCGGTGCAAGAGCCGTTGTTGGTTTGTGTACTTACATCATTTACCGTTACTATGGGGGCAGTATCACAATTATCGGTAGCGGTTACAGCGGCTGCCATCGGGATATTGCCGCAGGAAACCGAAACAGCATTGGGTATGCCCGATAAAGTAGGCGCTTCGGTATCCGCAATTTGAATGGTTTGAGTGCAGGAGGCAGTAAGACCTGCCGCATCGGTAACAATCCATGTGCGGATTACCGTTGAACCGCATTGACCAAGTTGGGCGTTATCCTGATAGGTAACACCTGTAATGGAGCAGTTGTCGGAAGCTACACCACCCACATTGCTAAATGCTGCTAAAGTTGAGGCTGTTAGTACAGGTGAATAATTGGGTAATGCACTGATATTACAACCTTGCAGGGTTTGTGTTGTGGGGCACTGACTAATAACAGGCGCCTGTACATCGTTAATAATCACATCAAAACTACAAGCAGCCGTATTGTTGCCGCCATCTGTAGCAAGGTAGGTAATGGTGTAAGAGCCAACCGGGAAGATAGCACCGGGGGCAACTGTGCCATTGTAAGGCGTATTGCTTCCGGCAGGGCTAACGGCAGAAACGGAAGAGAACGAAGCTCCGGTGCAGTTGTCCGATACCATTGGCGGCAGCCAGAAAGGTGTGCCGGAACAGATATTGGGTGTATTGCTGATGACAACAGGATTGGCAGGGCAGTTTACAATAACCGGCGTGCTGTTATCAGTTGCAATAACCGTTACCGTACAGTAACCGGTATTGCCACACAAATCTGCTGCTGCAAATGTTACCACCGTAGTACCTGCATTAAGGGTAGCAATTACAAAACCCGGGGCATTAGAGGCAGTGCCACCATTGGTTACTGTAGGTGCAAAAATCTGCGAAATGACGGAACAGTTATCTGACCAGTTCGGTTTGGCTATGGTTTGGGTAATAGTACAACCGGCGGTAATACCTACCTGTACTGATGAACCACAAAGGTTTACCCCTTCAATATCAACACCCGGTGTGGTGCCGGTAGCTACCGGAGGTGAAGTGTCTAAAATGGTAACGGTTGCCTGTGTAGAGCTGGGATTACCACATTCATCTTTTACGGTAAAGGTTACTAATGCGCTTCCCGTACTGCCGCAGCCACTACTCAGTCCGGCGTAATCGTTAATCCATGTTAAACTGCCACAAGCATCGCTTGCCATTGCTCCACCATTACCGGCTAACCAGTTGGTTATATCGGCAATATTACCATTGCCATCACATTCTAAAACAATATTCTGTGCAGGTTGGTCGATAACCGGCGGTGTAGTATCTTCAATGGTGAACTGAGCGGCAGTGGTACTGGTATTGCCACAAGCATCTTTTGCCATAAAAGTAACCACTACTGTGCCCGACAAGCCACAGATGATGTTATCTAATCCGTTGTAGTCATTTGTCCATGTGATAGCGCCGCAAATATCGGTAGCCATAGCGCCACCGTTATTGGTAAGCCATGCGTTGAGAGCAGTGTTGGTTAAACCTTCACACTCGGCAAAACCATTATCGGCAGGTATGGTAATTACGGGCGGGGTAGTGTCTTCAATGGTAAAGGTAGCAGAGGTAGTAGCTGTATTACCACAGGCATCGGTGGCGGTAAATACTACCGTAGCGCTGCCGGCAAAACCGCAGCCATTGAGTCCGGTAAAGTTGTGCCCCCATATTACATTTCCACAATTATCAGAAGCAGTTGCTCCGCCGTGTGTGGCTAACCACATATTGATGTCCACGTTGTTGCCATTGCCATCACATTCTACAAACATATCTGATGCAGACACATCAATGGTGGGCGGGGTGTTATCTTCTATGGTAAACGTTGCAGAAGTGGTTGCTGTATTACCGCAGGCATCGGTAGCCGTAAAAATAACCGTTGCACTGCCCGTGTTGCCGCAGCCCGATGTTAAATTGGTGTAATCGTTTGTCCACGTTACATTGCCACAAGCATCATTGGCAGCAGCGCCACCATTTGAACTAAGCCAGTTGGTAAGTTCAACGGTGTTGCCCAAACCATCACATGCCACACTAAGGTCTTGCGCTTGTGTGGTAATGGTCGGGTTGAGGTTGTCTTCTATGGTAAACGTGGCAGAGGTGGTTGCTGTATTGCCACAGGCATCGGTAGCCGTAAAAATAACCGTTGCACTGCCCGTGTTGCCGCAAGCCGAAGTTAATGCGGTGTAATCGTTTGTCCAAGTTACATTGCCGCAAGCATCATCGGCAGAAGCGCCACCATTTGAACTAAGCCAGTTGGTAAGTTCAACGGTGTTGCCCAAACCATCGCACTCCGCAGTATAGTCTTGGGCAGCAGTGGTAATATTGGGGTCGGTGGTATCATCTATGGTAAACGTGGCAGAGGTGGTTGCTGTATTGCCACAGGCATCGGTAGCCGTAAAAATAACCGTTGCACTGCCCGTGTTGCCGCAAGCCGAAGTTAATGCGGTGTAATCGTTTGTCCAAGTTACATTGCCGCAAGCATCATCGGCATCGGCTCCACCATTTGAACTAAGCCAGTTGGTAAGTTCAACGGTGTTGCCCAAACCATCACATGCCACACTAAGGTCTTGCGCTTGTGTGGTAATGGTCGGGTTGAGGTTGTCTTCTATGGTAAACGTGGCAGAGGTGGTTGCTGTATTGCCACAGGCATCGGTAGCCGTAAAAATAACCGTTGCACTGCCCGTGTTGCCGCAGCCCGATGTTAAATTGGTGTAATCGTTTGTCCACGTTACATTGCCACAAGCATCATTGGCAGCAGCGCCACCATTTGAACTAAGCCAGTTGGTAAGTTCAACGGTGTTGCCCAAACCATCACATGCCACACTAAGGTCTTGCGCTTGTGTGGTAATGGTCGGGTTGAGGTTGTCTTCTATGGTAAACGTGGCAGAGGTGGTTGCTGTATTGCCACAGGCATCGGTAGCCGTAAAAATAACCGTTGCACTGCCCGTGTTGCCGCAAGCCGAAGTTAAATTGGTGTAATCGTTTGTCCACGTTACATTGCCACAAGCATCATTGGCATCGGCTCCACCATTTGAACTAAGCCAGTTGGTAAGTTCAACGGTGTTGCCCAAACCATCACATGCCACACTAAGGTCTTGCGCTTGTGTGGTAATGGTCGGGTTGAGGTTGTCTTCTATGGTAAACGTGGCAGAGGTGGTTGCTGTATTACCGCAGGCATCGGTAGCCGTAAAAATAACCGTTGCACTGCCCGTGTTGCCGCAAGCCGAAGTTAAATTGGTGTAATCGTTTGTCCACGTTACATTGCCACAAGCATCATCGGCATCGGCTCCACCATTTGAACTAAGCCAGTTGGTAAGTTCAACGGTGTTGCCCAAACCATCACATGCCACACTAAGGTCTTGCGCTTGTGTGGTAATGGTCGGGTTGAGGTTGTCTTCTATGGTAAACGTGGCAGAGGTGGTTGCTGTATTACCGCAGGCATCGGTAGCCGTAAAAATAACCGTTGCACTGCCCGTGTTGCCGCAGCCCGATGTTAAATTGGTGTAATCGTTTGTCCACGTTACATTGCCACAAGCATCATTGGCATCGGCTCCACCATTTGAACTAAGCCAGTTGGTAAGTTCAACGGTGTTGCCCAAACCATCACATGCCACACTAAGGTCTTGCGCTTGTGTGGTAATGGTCGGGTTGAGGTTGTCTTCTATGGTAAACGTGGCAGAGGTGGTTGCTGTATTACCGCAGGCATCGGTAGCCGTAAAAATAACCGTTGCACTGCCCGTGTTGCCGCAGCCCGATGTTAAATTGGTGTAATCGTTTGTCCACGTTACATTGCCACAAGCATCATTGGCAGCAGCGCCACCATTTGAACTAAGCCAGTTGGTAAGTTCAACGGTGTTGCCCAAACCATCGCATGCCACACTAAGGTCTTGCGCTTGTGTATTGATACTCGGAATGACAGAAGAAGTAATGGTAAATGTAGCCGACGTAGTGGAAGTATTACCACAAGCATCGGTGGCGGTAAAAATAACTGTAGCGCTGCCGGCGGCTCCACATGAGGGGGTTAGTACAGTAAAATTATTTGTCCAGGTAACAGCGCTGCAAATATCAGTGGCATTTGCACCTCCTCTGCTGTTCAACCAGTTGTTTAAATCGGTAGTATTACCTTGTCCATCACAAACAACCGATACACCGGATGCCGGTGTAGTGATATTAGGCGCAACGGTGTCTATGATATTGAAAGTAGCACTCGTAGTAGCAGTGTTGCCACAGGCATCGGTAGCGGTAAAAATTACGGTAGCGCTACCCGCAGCGCCACAACCTGTAATACCGGTAAAATTATTAGTCCAGGTAACAGCGCTGCAATTGTCAGTAGCCAAAGCGCCACCTCTTAAACTCAGCCAAAGATTTAAGGAAGATAAATTTCCGGTACCATTACATTGAACGTTTGCATTAGAAGCAGGAATTGAAATAACCGGCGGAGTGGTGTCTATGATGGTAAAAGTAGCGCCGGTGGTGGCTGTATTACCACATTCATCGGTAGCAGTAAAGGTAACTGTGGCGCTGCCTGTGCTGCCACCACAAGTGGGCGTTAGTGCAGTAAAGTCATGCGACCATGTTACACTGCCACAAGCATCGGAAGCAACTGCGCCGGCATGGTTGGCAAGCCAATTGTTTAAATCGGCAGTATTGCCGGCACCATTGCAAGTTACACTTAAATTGGAGGCAGGCGTTGAAATAGCCGGTGGTGTAGTGTCTTGAATGGTGAATGTAGCGCCGGTAGTGGCTGTATTACCGCACTCATCGGTAGCCATAAACACAACAGTGGCGCTGCCTGTTGCGCCACACAAATCGGATAGAACCGAAAAGTTATTTGACCAACTCACAGCGCTACAGGCATCAATAACATTGGCATTTCCATTAGCAGCCAACCAATCATTAAGGGCTGCGTTATTACCTAAACCGTCACACTCCACTGTTTCATCGGTAGCAGATTTAAAAATATCGGGAGCCATAGTATCTTCAATAGTAAAAATTGCCGATGTAGTAGCCGTATTGCCACAAGCATCGGTAGTGGTAAAGGTTACGATTGCACTGCCCGTGTTGCCACAGCCCGGGGTTAACCCTGTAAAATCATTGCCCCAAATGTAGGTATTGCACGCATCGGAAGCATCAGCGCCTCCACCTGTATTTAACCAGCCCGACAAGTCGGAGGTGTTGCCCAGTCCGTCACATTCCACGGTTAAATCAGATGCAGGTGTGTTTATATCGGGTGCATAAACATCTTGTGCCAGCGTAACAGTTGCCGATGTGGTGGCTGAATTGCCACAAGCATCGGTAGCAGTAAAGGTAACTAAGACCTGAACATCGCCTGCACAGTTACTGCCAAATCCCGAAAAATCATTTGTCCAATTTACACTGCCACAAGTATCATCAGCATCTGTGTTACCATTATTGCTCAACCAATCAGCCAAATCTGTGGAGTTATTATAGTTATCACAAAAAAGCATGAGGCTGGTTGCAGGTGTGGTAATATTGGGTGCAGTAGTATCGTTCAAATAAAACGTAGCGCCGGTAGTGGCAGTGTTGTTACATTCATCGGTGGCGGTAAAGACTACCGTTACACTGCCCGAACTGCCGCAAGAAGTGGTCATACCGGTAAAGTCATTGGTCCAGGTTACATTACCACAGGCATCGGCGGCATCAGCGCCGCCATTACTGTTTAGCCAGTTGTCTAACTCTACGGTGTTTCCCAATCCATCGCACTCGGCTGTATAATCCGATGCGGTAGTAGTGATTAACGGCGCTTGGGTATCTTGTATGGTAAAGGTTGCGCCGGTAGTGGCAGTATTGTTACATTCATCGGTGGCGGTAAAGACTACCGTTACACTGCCCGAACTGCCGCAAGAAGTGGTCATACCGGTAAAGTCATTGGTCCAGGTTACATTACCACAGGCATCGGCGGCATCAGCGCCGCCATTACTGTTTAGCCAGTTGTCTAACTCTACGGTGTTTCCCAATCCATCGCACTCGGCTGTATAATCCGATGCGGTAGTAGTGATTAACGGCGCTTGGGTATCTTGTATGGTAAAGGTTGCGCCGGTAGTGGCAGTATTGTTACATTCATCGGTGGCGGTAAAGACTACCGTTACACTGCCCGAACTGCCGCAAGAAGTGGTCATACCGGTAAAGTCATTGGTCCAGGTTACATTACCACAGGCATCGGCGGCATCAGCGCCGCCATTACTGTTTAGCCAGTTGTCTAACTCTACGGTGTTTCCCAATCCATCGCACTCGGCTGTGTAATCTGAGGCCTCAACAGCAATGTATAAGGATGCTAAGGATTTTATGCTTTGCTCCGAAACGGCAATTTCGGGGTGAACCGTTTCTTGACTCCACCCCACATGCAGTTGCCCCCATTTACCTGATTCTACATTTATATTATCCTCTGCTTTATGGGAGGAAAAAAGAGCAAGTACTTTTTTATGCGGGGTAATTGCAGAGCTGCTGTGTATCTGCTTTGCAGGAATACTGTTTGGCTGCACTTCGTTTATTGCTTTAACCGTTTCATTAAAAGTGCTGGAAGTAGCCGTGGCTATCTGCACATAAAAAACGGTTAAACATGCAATGGCAAGTAACTTTCTGTTCATTTTGCGCTTATTTTCAGTTAGGAAGACAATTGGATTATTTCTGTCGGATTTAAAATTTGAAACACAAGACAGATTTAATAAGGGGGCAAAATTTATTGAACTTGCTTTTAAAATATAAGTTATCGGCTCACCTGTTAGGCGTATAGGCATTTTTTTGTTCTTTTCAGCCTATGGTTAAACAAAGAAAACCAATGAGATTAGCACCTAAAAAATGGAACAATAATTCTTGCCTAAATAGTTGGTCAAAAATTGAGCCAGTTTTTTTGCTCCCCCTATTCCATTTCCAATTACCATTTAGTTTGGCTGGGAATAAATAGGGCAGAGCATTCCTGCTCTAAAAAATAGTCATGCAACCAAATAGCAATTTAATAACAATTTACCCGATGACTGTTGCACAAGTAGAAAGCCCCGAAAGCGCTTATCTTAAAGCAATAGCGTTAGCCCGATTGGCTACAAACCACCCACCGGCAAACCAATACCTGCACTTTCTGTTAACTAAATTGCATAATAATAATTCACTTACTAAGCCAAAACAACTTACGCAAAGCGATTACTTTTTTTTTACAGAAAGATGACTGTAAAGGCAGCGCCACCTCATTTGAAGCTGAATTTTCAAAAAAACTTGAACAAATCACATACAGTTTTTCTAAAAATGCAGCAACACACCAAAGATATAATTGGACACAAAAAACCTATCCGGTATTAACGTGAGGTTGGAATTAAAATGAACGCCCGATAGGGGTAAAGCCTGTGTGTGGTTTAGCTGCACTTGATAAAACGGGCAACAGATTACGGTGCGCTGCCCCTTTTAATAGCATGGTTTGTAGGTGTTTTACCAAGATTGAAGGTCGCTGCCACTTGTGTGTTACTCACCAACAGCTATAAAATGGCGCATTTGGTTTTGGATAGGTGCAGCGCACCAAAATATGGGTAGTAACCATGTTAAATGCCCGATTAAAAAGGTGCAGCACACCGAAAAATATCACCCCACCTGTCTGAAATCCTTTTGCGGTAAGCCTTTGCGCAAGCTCACAACTCCTACCTCACGAGGTATTAGCATGTTTTACCCCCCTAACCCAACTCAGCCAAATTTTGGCGTGAGGGTTATTGATTGAGTAAGAATGAGGTTTATTAGTAGAAGAGAGCAACCCCTATAAACTGGTGTAATTACCGAATAGGCGTGCCGTATGATGTCTAAGTAGGCAAAAGACATATCGCAAGTAGTTACCTGAAATTTAACCGATAACAACTTTAAATACTGCCTTACCCCATTTCCTGCTTGTCTTCACTACCCAAACTGTTTGAGTATTTCACCACTGAAAAGTAACGGAAGCAACGTTTTTACCGATGGTACAACAACCGTTTTCTCGGCTCGTCCAAGCAAATAAATGGTTATATCGTGCCCAAATTTCATTTCATACTCAGCAGCTACCTGCCTACATGCCCCACAAGGAGCTACCACTTCATCAAAATCGGTATCACCATAATTCACCGTAATAGCCATGGCTTTTACCGGCACATCGGGATACGTAGCTCCGGCATAAAAAAGCGCTACCCTTTCGGCACAAAGCCCGCTGGGGTAAGCGGCGTTTTCCTGATTATTGCCGGCTATTACCACCCCATTGGCAAGTAATACCGCCGCTCCAACCTGAAACCGCGAATAAGGCGAGTAGGCATTAAGGCAGGCTGTTTTTGCCGTTTCAAACAGGCGTATGGTTTGTTCGGTAAAATCATGGTGGGTATGATGCAGCTCAAATTCGGTATGGATACTAATTTTTTTCATGTAGGCGTATAATGAGTATTGGAGGATTTACCCGCCTGTTAGTTTAATTCAGCCATTTTTACCACCCGATAAGGGGTATCGTCAAGGCTTCCGGCAATAGCATCGGCCCCTATCAGTTCGGGGTCAAAGGTTACAGTGGCGGTGCCATCTTGCAAACTCATTTCAGTATTTATTACACCGTTTAACTCGTTAAGGGTGTTTTTTACAAAATTGGTGCAGTGGTTACAAGTCATTGTTTCCACGTTTAAAATCAGGCGTTTCTCGCTCATGGTTGATATATTTTTTTGATTAACAGGATTAAGCAAAACAACAGTCATTCTTATATAATACAATTAGCAACTGAAATTTTGCCTAAAAACAAGAGGCAAAGGTACATAAAATAAACAAATGCACAAGTTTGGGTAGATTGTAGTGGTTAGTGATTAGTGGGCATTAAGAAAAAACAACCAATTTGCGCCTTTGCGTGAACCAAAATCGGGTTAGTAGTGGTTAGTGGTTAGTAGGCATTGAGAAAAAACAACCAATTTGCGTCTTTGCGTCTTTGCGTGAAACAAAATCGGGCAAGGTTTTTTAGGAAAGCACAATTTTTCACTTTTCACTTTTTCACTACCGCACCTCATTCACGCCTATTATGCCGGCGTTTTGCCTAAACAGGGTAAAATCTTGCAGGTTAACCACCCCGTCAAGGTTGCAGTCGGCAGATAGGTAAGGTTGTGCAGGGGCGGCAAATTGTGTGGCATACATTGTAAAATCATGCACATTTATGACACCGTTGGCATTTATATCGGCAGCCCAAAGGGCGTGGTAGCCTGCGCCCATGTTTACCAACTGCTGTGCGCCCATGTTTACTACTGCCGGATTACCAAAATTAAATGGTGCGGCATTAGGCAGCAGCAGCGGAGCGGCACTTATAACGGGCAGGTGGTTTCGGGTTTTCAGGCATAGGTGGTAGGGGGCATTTGGGGCAAGAGAGGTAAACAGTACCCCATCGGGCGAGTTATCTATATCCACTATATCGCCATTTTGCAGCAAAAAAGCGGCGCGGCGTTCTACCACTTGGGTGGGGTTGGCAGGGTGGCGCACTTCCAGCAGCACCCAGTCGGTAGTGTTGGCAGGTATATCGGTAAGGCTGTTCAGGCTTTCGGTGCCGGCGTAGTTCCAAGGGGCTTGGTTAAAGGGTTGTTGTAGGGGCAGTAGGTTATTGGCTCTAAGTATGTTGTGCATTGCGCCCGCGCCGGTGTATGCACCCTGCAAAAATGCCTGCGCCCGCACCCTCACCGGCGGAATATGCAGGGGGCAAACTGTTTGCTCGCCGGCTACAAAACGCGCCCGCGCCGGATTGGTGCCGCTGTTAAGCGGATTAGGTATGCCAATGGTGGGCAACACACCGGTTATGTTCCAAAAATCGGGCGGCTGGGTAAGGTAGTACGATACATCGGCAAGCGTACCCGTACCCGATGGGGTAATTGTTCCCTTTATGTTGTTGCCATGTTGTATATGATTGCTGCCGGTTATGGTGTAAAAGCCCTGCAAAAAGGCAGTGCTGGTTACTTCGTTGCCTACAAAATGCTGCATATTAGAGCCCGATGAGGTCATATAAATGCCGTAGGTGGTAAACCGGTTTCGGAATATAGTATTATAAGGACCCGATGGACCCCAATAGTCGTCTATCCAAAACAGTTCGCAGATATTGCCTTCAAACAGGTTGGCGTAGGCATAGTGCCCATGCAGGTTAATATCGGCGGCAAAATTATTCGGAAACTCGCTTCGGTAGCCGTCAAATGCATAATTATATGCCAGCACATTACCATTTGCCCCCTGTTTTACCGACATAGCATGACGCAGCCGTTCAAACACATTGTTAGCCACCAAGCACTGCCCGCTGTGATGATTGAGCATTACCCCGTAGCCGCGTGTGCCACTGCCATCGTAGGTAAAGGCATGATGAATATAACAACCGGTAACCTCTATATCAGTACTGGCGGTAATGGATATATGCGCCCCTACGCTTTTATTGCTGTGAATGCCCTTTACCCAACAATTAGTCGCAAAATTGAAACTTATGTTGTAACCGGCACCCGTATTACTATCGGCAAGGCGTTCCACATATAAACATTCAATACCCGCATTGGTGGCAGGGTTAATAGGACGTATTCGGGGCGAAAAAGTGGCATCATAATCAATGCGCAAAGGGTAAGCCAACAGCAGCGTATTACCCTCACCTTTGCCCGATATTTTTACAATTTGCCCCTTAGAGTTGGCAGCCCAAGTGGCGGGGTTGGTATCCCATGCAGGGTTGTTGTCTTCTAACAGCTCGGCATAACTACCTACGGTAAAAGCGGTGGCATCGGAAACGGTAATGGCGGTAGAACCTTTGGTGAAACCCGATACAACAGGGGTAAAACTGCCCGTTGCAGAGCCGCTTACATTAATGCCATACGTACCCGAACTGGGTTGGTCAAACAACAATCGGGCAGTTTGTGCGCTTTCGCCCCGCAGCACCACACCCGATGGCAGGGTAATAGTGCCCGTTAGCCGGTAATTGCCCGCCGGAAAATACACCACACCCGCCACTCCGCCCAAGGCAGCAATGGCAGCCGCCACAGCAGGCGAGTCGTTGGTAGTGGCATTGCCCGTAGCGCCGTAATCCAGCACATTCACCACCGTTGGCGGATTGGGCAGTAGATAATCTAAACCGGCTAAATACCACTCCACCTGTCGGTTTTGCGGTATTACCTGTCCGCACAATTGTATCCAGCAAAAATAAAAAATAAGAGCGCTACATACCTTTTTCATAGTGGCTGCGTTAAACGTTCTGGACTGCAAGTTGATTTATGACCATTTGCTGCAAAATGCTGTTTGCGTTTTGGGGCAATTTTAGGTAATTAGCAGCAAAAATTACCACTTTACAGGTTGAAAATAAGCAACTGTTGCTTATTTTTACATTTCCTTTCAAACAATTTCCTTTTTTGCACATGAAAATCCTTCCTTTCTTTCAAAAAACTGCCCTTTTGTGCAGTGTTTTGGTGTTTTTTTCGTTTACCAACCTTGGTCAGAACGACTGGCAGTTGGCAAAAGAGCAAAGCGGTATTAAGGTTTTTACCAGAAGTGGTAAAGCCGAAATGAAAGAATACCGCGGCGAAGCTGTTATTGAAGCTCCGGTAGAGGAGGTTTTTGCCGTACTTAATAAATTTGACGAGTACAGTACCTGGATGCCCAGCTGTTTAGAAAACAAGATAATTAAGCGCGTTTCAGATGCTGAATTTTACCAATACAACGTTACCGATGCCCCCTGGCCCGTAAGCGACCGAGATAGCGTAATGAAAACCAAAATCACCAAACAAGCATCGGGCGTTATCACCATAGAACTCACCGCCGTGCCCGATTATATTCCCGAAAAAAAAGGCAGAATTCGGGTTCCTACCTTTAAAGGTTTGTGGAAACTCACACCCAAAAACGGTAAAACTGAAGTAATCTATGAGGGCAAACCCAGCACCGGCGGCAATATTCCTACTTGGTTGGCAAATTCTTCGGTAGTGGATATTCCGCTCAATACGCTCACAAATCTCAAATCATTAGTTATCGGAAAATAACAAAACGAGAGCGCTCAGTTCAGGAGGATACCAACTACTCTATACCACGGGTGCAGCCCTTGTTTGATGTATAGATGGAGATATTCAACCCCTTTTCAGCAAAAAAAGTACACAGATAACGCGGATTAAACGGATAAACGCGGGTAAAAGGATAGTTTGTACAGATACAAAACAACAACAAGCCCGAAAGTGGTTTAGCCTCAAAATCCCAAAATCAAAGCAATCCGAAATCAAAGCAATCCCGAATTGACGTTATTTTTTAATAATCAGCATTCATCAGCTCCATCCGTGTTATTTGTGTGCTAATGGCCGGCGGCTTTTAGCTCATGCCGGCAGCACGGAACTTATGTGCCATTTTACATCAAACCGGGGTTACACCCCTATACCACTACCCACTAAAAACTAACAGCTAAAAACCAAACATGATATTCAACCACCTCCACTGCCACACCCAGTACTCCCTTTTAGACGGAGCCGCAAGCATATCTCGCCTGTTCAAAAAAGCCGCCGCCGATGGTATGCGCGGCATGGCTATTACCGACCATGGCAATATGCTGGGCGTGTTTCAGTTTGTTGCTGAATCGGCAAAACACAACAACGGGCAGGTAAAACCCATTGTGGGCTGCGAGTTCTACTTAGTAGCCGACCGCCACAAACGACAGTTTACCAAAGACGACAAAGACCGCCGTTACCACCAGCTTTTCCTTGCCAAAAATGCCCAAGGTTACCAAAACCTCACCAAAATGTGTTCGCTCGGATACATAGAAGGACTCTACGGCAAGTACCCCCGCATAGACAAAGAGCTGGTGCTACAATACCATACCGGGCTCATTGCCACCACCTGCTGTTTAGGAGCCGAAGTGCCCCAAGCCATCTTAAACAAAGGGGAAGCCGAAGCCCGAAAAGTGTTTGAGTGGTGGCTCAATATCTTTGGCGAGGATTATTATGTAGAACTCCAACGCCACCACCTTAAAGAACAAGAAGAGGTAAACCGAGTATTGCTCAAATTTGCCAAAGATTACAACGTAAAAATTATTGCTACCAACGACTCGCACTACGTTGACCGACAAGATGCCAATGCACACGATATTTTGCTCTGCATCAACACCGGCGAAAAACAAAGCACCCCAAAAGCCGATGAGTTTATAGATGATAGCTCGCAAATGAAAAACCGCCGTTTTGCCTTTCCTAACGACGAGTTTTTCTTCAAAACCACCAACGAAATGAGCGCCCTCTTTGCCGACTTGCCCCAGGCAATAGACAATACCAACGAAATTGTAGATAAGATAGAACCCCTAAAACTTAAACAAGACATACTCCTGCCCAACTACCAAGTGCCCGAAGGGTTTGCCACACAAGACGATTACCTGGAACACCTTACCTACCAGGGCGCAAAAAAACGATACAAAGACATAACGCCCGAAATAGACGAGCGCCTCCGTTTTGAATTATTTACCATAAAAACCATGGGGTTTGCCGGCTACTTCCTCATTGTTGCCGATTTTATCCAAGCCGGGCGAAACTTGGGCGTTCTTGTAGGTCCCGGCAGAGGCTCAGCAGCAGGCTCAGCAGTGGCTTATTGCATTGGCATCACCAATATAGACCCCATTCACTACAACCTCCTATTTGAGCGATTCCTGAACCCCGACCGCAAATCAATGCCCGATATTGATACCGATTTTGATGACGAGGGCAGGCAAAAGGTAATAGATTACGTAGTAGAAAAGTATGGTAAACAACAGGTAGCTCACATTGTAACCTACGGCACTATGGCTGCCAAAATGAGCATTAAAGACGTAGCCCGTGTAATGGATTTACCCCTTGCCGATGCCAACGCCCTTGCCAAATTAGTGCCCGAAAAACCCGGCATTAAGCTAGACCGCGTGCTCAATGCACCCATCACCGGCGATAACAGCCTGTCTGATAAGGAAGGGTTGCAGCCCGATGATGTAGAAAACGCCAAACAACTCCGCGAAATTATGAACGGAGCCGACCTCCGCGCAAAAGTGCTTAAAGAAGCCTTAGTGCTTGAAGGCTCCGTTAGAGGCACCGGTATTCACGCCGCAGGCATCATCATTGCACCCAAAGACCTTACCCAAATTATTCCCGTTTGCACCTCCAAAGAAACACAACTCCTCATTACCCAATACGAAGGCAGCATTATTGAAGATGCCGGCGTTATTAAAATGGACTTACTGGGGCTCAAAACCCTTTCCATAGTGCGCGATGCCCTCGCCCTTATTAAACAAAACCACGGTATTACCATAGATATAGACAACATTCCACTCGGCGATATAAAAACCTACGAACTTTACCAGCGCGGCGATACCAACGGCACCTTCCAGTTTGAAAGCCCGGGTATGCAAAAACACCTGCGCGACCTTAAACCCGACTGTTTTGATGACCTTATAGCCATGAACGCCCTTTACCGACCCGGTCCGTTAGAATACATACCTAATTATATAGCCCGAAAACACGGCAGAGAAAAAGTAACCTTTGACCTGCCCGAAATGGAGGAACACCTAAAAAGTACCTACGGCATTACCGTGTATCAGGAGCAGGTGATGCTCCTATCCCAAAAATTAGCCAATTTTACCAAAGGCGATGCCGATGTGCTCCGAAAAGCTATGGGTAAAAAACAAATTGCCGTACTCAATAAAATGAAAACCCAATTTATTGAGGGCGCTGCCCAAAACGGACACCCAAAAGATAAATGCGAAAAAATATGGACCGACTGGGAAGCCTTTGCCTCCTACGCCTTTAATAAATCGCACTCCACCTGCTATGCTTTTGTGGCTTACCAAACCGCCTACCTAAAAGCACACTACCCCGCTGAGTACATGGCAGCAGTGCTTACCCACAACCAAAACAATATAGACAAAATAACCTTTTTTATGGAAGAATGCCGCCGAATGGGTATTCCGGTAAAAGGTCCTGATATTAACGAAAGCAACATCTTATTTGCCGTAAACAAAAAAGGCGAAATACGCTTTGCCCTCTCTGCCATTAAAGGCGTAGGCGAGGCGGCAGTGGCAGAAATCATTAAAGAACGCATTAAAAACGGCAACTTTACCGGCATTTTTGATTTTGCCAAGCGCGTAAACCTGCGAACGGTAAACAAAAAATCGTTCGAAAGCCTTGCCTATGCCGGCGCTTTTGACGGATTTGGGCTCAAACGCGCACAATTTTTTTACACCCCCGCCGCCGACCAAACAAACCTCATAGAAAAAGCACAGCGCTTTGGCAACCAATACCAATCTACACAACAAAACACCATGGCTACCCTTTTTGGCGATGCCAATGACATAGCTCTGGAAGAACCCAAAATACCCGATTGCGAAGAGTTCCCACTACTTGAACGACTCAATTACGAGCGCGATGCCATAGGTATTTACCTCACCGGGCACCCACTCGATGACTACAAAGTGGCTATCCAAAACTTTTGCAACTGCCAACTCTCCGAGTTAGATAAATTTAAAAACAAAGACCTTTCTATAGGTTGTATGGTTATAGAAGCCGACCACCGCATGTCTAAAAATGGTAAAGCCTTTGGGCGTTTTGTGCTGGAAGACTACAACAGCACCTACGAGCTTACCCTGTTTGGCAATGACTACATCACCCACAAAAACTTTTTTGAAAAAGGTAGATTCCTCTACGTCAGAGGCAGAATGGAGCCTAACTGGAAACGCACCGGCGATGAGTTTAAGGTTACACAGGTAAAACTCTTAGCCACCGTGCTCGAAGAAATGACCAAAACCATCACCCTGCAAGTACCCCTACATACCATTACCGACCGGTTTATTGCCCAGTTAGAAGAGCTTTGCCTCCGCCACCCGGGCAAGGTTGCCCTTCAACTAAAAATTACCGACCAGCACAATAACTACGCTATAGACCTCCACTCCACCAAGTTTCAACTTGCCCCCGACCATCGGGTTATTGATACCATTAACCAATGGGAGGACGTAGGCTATAAACTCAATTAAAACTTGATATTGTTTCCTGACTTTGACAGTTAAAATCAACTTATATTCTTATTATTCACAACCCACATCCTGCTTTAAACGCAAGCGGAGGGGCATGCGCCTTTACGTCATTACTCACCACTAACCACTTGTACTGCGTTTTTGAGGCGTTGCACTTGGCTGAGGAGGTGGTTAACATCGGTATCTAAGAGGGTTATATGCCCCATTTTTCGGCCGGGTTTGGTTAATTGTTTACCATATAGGTGAATGTAAGCGCGGGGAGTTTGCAAAACGGTATCCATACCCACATAACGGGCAACCCCGTTGTAACCGTTTGCACCAATGAGGTTGAGCATGGCGGCGGGGCATTTTATGTCGGTATTGCCCAATGGTAAACCCAAAATGGCGCGCCAGTGCTGTTCGTATTGCGAGGTAAAATTAGCCTTAATGGTTTGGTGTCCGCTGTTGTGAGGGCGGGGCGCTACTTCGTTTACCAAAATTTGCCCATCGGGGGTTAAAAACATTTCTACCGCTAAAATGCCTACCATGTTCAGCTCTTTGAGCACTTGCAGGGCAATTTGTTGGGCTTGGTACTCAGTTTGCGGACTAATTCGGGCAGGCTGGAGCAGGTAATCTACTAAATTATACTTGGGGTCAAAAACCAATTCTACTGCCGGAAAAGCAGCCGTTTCGCCCTGCACGTTTTTTGCCACTATAACAGCAAGTTCTTTATATACGGGCACGGTTTTTTCCAGCACACAAGGTTGGTCAAAGGCGTTTTGAATATCGGCAGGCGAGTTTAGGGGCATTACGCCGCGTCCGTCATACCCATCTTTACCCAGTTTGAGGAAGGCGGGCAAAAAATGGGCATATTGGTAAATATCGGCTTGGTTATCGGTAAGTCTGAAATCGGCGGTAGGAATGTGGTGGGTTTGGTAAAACTGTTTCTGCGTTCTTTTGTCTTGAATAAGTTTAATAACATCGGGCTGCGGGTAAACTGCTACGCCTTCGGAAGCTAATTTAGCTAAGGCATCGGTATTTACCTTTTCAATTTCAATGGTGAGCAGGTCTAAACCTTTGCCAAATTGGTACACCGTGTCGTAATCTTGCAAAGAACCGCAAACAAATCGGGCTGCTAAGTGGCGGCAGGGGGCATGCGCATCGGGGTCTAAAACATGTACTTCTATATCAAAATCAATTCCGGCTTGTATTAACATGCGTCCTAATTGTCCGCCGCCTAAAATGCCTGCTTTTTTCATGGTGGTGAAAAGTAAATGGGGTTATTTGGCAGTTGTTGCCTAAATTGTTTGCTTAAAAACAGATAAAGAACGGTAAAATAATAGCCGCAAAAGTACGCAATAACCCTTAGCCAAACCCATAGTTGCATTACAAACTGTTTATTTCGGTTTGTATATTTTGCCTTGCCTGTGTTTCGAGGGGCGCTCTAAAAGCATGGCTATAATACAAAAACGGTTTTTGTAGCAGTTGTTCCAGCACTTTGCGTCTGCCGGGTTTATATAGCATATCGGGAATTAATCGGTATTCGTTTCTAATTGCTAAGGCATATTGTTGGTAAACAGCAGGCGGTTGGCCTAAAATGGCTAAATCGGCATCTAAAAAGTAGTAAAAATCAACCAAAGCATCATTGGGGGCAAGGTGGTATTGGGTAGCTAATATGAGTTGTTGGGTAAGGTGAATGGTTTGGGGCAAAACATGGCAGTTTTGCATTATTTTTTGGGCAAATCGGGCGCTTTTTGCTTCGTTGTCTTTGCGTAGGGGGTTATATACAATATCGTGGTAAAAAACTGCCCATATTACCGCATCGGGTTGGTTCATTATTTCCATGTAGGGGGTTAAACTGCTAAACAGGTGGGCTAAGTGGGTGGTATTGTGATAGTATCGGGCAGGGGCGCTGTAGCGTTTTAGTAAATCAACAAACATAGCCTCTGTTTGTGGCTTTGTTTCATCTTTTTGCACTACCTTTGACCACCATTTTTGCAGATATTGGTTTGTTTCTTGCATAAGTACAACTGCTTTAATGCACAATGGGTGAGGCAACAAGGTAAAACCATTTTTTGACTTTTATTCTACCTTTTTATGCAAAAAGTAGCAATTACCGGCGCAGGTTTGGTGGGTTCATTGCTGGCTATGTTTCTTGCCAAGCGCGGGTTAGCGGTAAACATTTTTGAACGCCGCCCCGATATGCGCAAGCAAACCGTTGATGGGGGCAGGTCTATTAACTTAGCCCTTAGCGATAGGGGCTGGAAAGCGCTTGAAGAAGTGGGGGTAGCAGATGCTATAAGGCAAATAGCTATTCCTATGTATGGAAGAATGGTGCATAATATAGATGGCACGCTTTCTTTTCAGCCCTACGGCAAAGAAGGACAGGCTATTTATTCGGTTTCGAGGGCTGAACTAAACCGCACCCTAATGAACTGTGCCGATACTTTTGACCATGTAAATATGTACTTTAACCAACGCTGCACCCGCATTGATTTAGATAACACTACCCTTTACCTGCAAGACATAACCACCGGCGAAAATTCTAAAGCAGAAGCCGACCTTATTTTTGGAGCAGACGGCGCTTTTTCGGCAGTGCGCAGTAGTATGCAGTTTACCGACCGTTTTGACTATGCACAAGACTATATTGAACACGGCTACAAAGAACTCACCATTCCGCCCGCACCCAATGGCGCTTGGCTCTTAGAAAAAAACGCCCTCCATATTTGGCCCCGAAAAAACTTTATGCTCATTGCCCTGCCTAATTTAGACGGCAGTTTTACCTGTACCCTGTTTTTAGAGTACGAAGGCAACCCGGCTTTTGAACACCTGCAAACGCCCGATGCGGTAAATGCTTTTTTTGACCGCTATTTTCCCGATGCCAAAGCCCTTATGCCAACCCTTATAGAAGACTTTTTTCATAACCCCACCCCTTCTTTAGTGCTTATTCGGTGCAACCCCTGGGTGTATAAAAACAAAGTTGCCCTTATAGGCGATGCCGCCCACGCTATTGTGCCTTTTTACGGACAGGGTATGAACTGCGGGTTTGAGGATTGCAGCGTACTGAACCAAATTTTAGACCATAATACCCAAAATGGCGCTATAAACTGGGAAAACGCCCTGCAAACCTACCAAAAAAGCCGTATCCCCGATGCCAATGCCATTGCAGAGCTGGCGCTCAGAAATTTTATAGAAATGCGCGATTTGGTTGCCGACCCCCATTTTTTGTTCCGAAAAGAAATAGAAAAACGCTTTTACGAACGCTACCCCAACCAATACATTCCGCTGTATTCTATGGTTACTTTTAGCAGCCATATACGCTACTCCGATGCCCTGCGCATAGGTAAACTGCAAGACCAACTGTTTGAAAAAATAATGGCTATTCCGCAGGTGGAAGAAAAATGGGATAAAGGCGAACTGAACGATGAGTTAGATTTGTACTTGCAAAATTACCTTGCCCAAATGTAGGGGTAAACTCACCGCTTTACTCCTACCCTAACCCAATTGCCCGTATTGACAAAGCCGTCAAGTTATACCTGTAAACAGTCGCGTGGCATTAAATTTGCACACTGCTACGCAAGGTAAATGGTATAATTGCCCAATGTAAAATTGTTTTTGCACATTTGCATAGTTGTATCCTTGCTTCCCATTTTTATAACCCGCTTATGTGGCTTTAAACCACACCTAAAACGTATTATTGCATGTTTGATATTCTGCTTGTAGAAGATAGCCCCGGCGATATAAGACTTACCCAAGAAGCGCTCAAAGAGGTAAATGTAAACCACATACTACACGTAGTAACCGATGGTGAAGAGGCATTAAAATACCTTTTCAGAGAAGAGCCCTATACCCATGCCTCACTGCCCGATATTATTATGCTGGATTTAAACCTGCCTAAAATAAACGGAAAAGAGGTGCTTGCCCGCATAAAAGAGTTTCCCGAACTTAAACGCATACCGGTTATAGTACTCAGCACCTCAAACGCCGAAACCGATATTATGAAAATGTATGACCTACATGCCAACTGCTACATCACCAAACCGGTTGATTTTGCCAGTTATATTGAAGTCATTGCCTCTATAGAAAAATTTTGGCTCAATATTGTAAGACTTCCTACTCGTTTGTAATGAATGCCTTATGTATAGGTGGTTTGAGCAAACACTTTAAGGCAATTGAGTGTAACCATTGACACTTGCTTTTATCCTAAGGAACGGATTTTAAAAAAAGCAACCATCGTTTTACCGCCAAGATTCGCAAAATTCTGTACAAGCAGTAAACCTTGGGCGTTCTACTATTGGTGTAAAATTACAACAAGTTGCACCAACATATACACTATCTTTGGATAAAACATGCGGCATATACACCCGTTAAGGTTTTAGGTGGTTGGGGCTCTGCTAAACAGAGCCCCAACCACCTTTTTTAATACCACTGACAAAAAATGAAAAAAAATTGCCCCAAACTGAAAAAGTTCATGAAAAAACCCTATCTTAGCTTACGCTTAGTAAAAACCAACCATTTATAGTCAAAAAATCAACTAAAAACAAAATGCAAACACCTAAACTATCCAATTATGAAAAAATGCTACTCCCTTTTGTTATGCCTCGGTTTGCTCTGTGCGGTAAACCTTTCTGCCCAAAACATCTCACTTGAAGTAGATGGTGATGACCTTTATTATTCTGAAAGTGGTTGCGGCGACTGCACGGGCTTGTTTGGTGATGCCCCCGACCCGCGCTGGCGCGCCCGATTATTTGTTGGCAGTTCCAATTATGATTGGAATGTGGACAGAAGCAACGTTAGCTGCGGCTGGCAAAACATTACCAACTTTTCATGGTACAACCCCACAACAGTTGGGTACAGCACCAATGTTTCCATGCAGTTGAATGGCTTTGAGTTTGACGATGAATTTAGCTGTCTTTTTAATGCCAACGATGCTTCCTGCGGTGGCTATGGAACTGTTAATAGCGCTGTAGCAGCAACAAACTCACCACCCTGCCAATGGAATTACTTTACCGGCACCCGCAACTGTACATCTGACGGGGTTACCGGCACGTGGGGTATTTACTGGAGTATTTACTGGCGGTATCAGTTTTCGCCCACGCTTAGCACCGAAACACCGCTCAATCAGGTGCGCTGCAACGGCGCTGCTCCGGCAACCCTAAGCGTTACCTCCAATGCCGATGCCAACAGCCGCGTATTAACCCGATTTTACAAATGGCAAATATCCAATACCCCTACCGGTCCTTGGTCTGATATAGGCACGCCTTCTGCCAACAGTGCTGCCACCATTACCTTTACCCCCGGTCAAATATCGGGCACCCGATACTACCGTATGTTGGCTACTTCCAACTGCTCGGCAGATTTTGGCAGTAATACCGCCATTTCAAATGTATTTACCGTAACTTATGCCTTTATAGCATCGGGACCCTACACCAACCAACCCGGTTGGACGTATGGAGCAGGCGATGGAGCGCCGCAACCCGTTAGTGGAGTTTGTGGTGGCACAGTTTTGCCCGGTCAGTTAGTGCCATTTAGCGCTCTACAGTCGCCCAATGCGGGAGCGGCGGTAAATGTAACCTCTTTTACATGGGCAGCATCGGGCGGCTCTCCAACATCGGGTACCGGTACCACTTTTAACTGGACAGCCCCTACCACCGCCGGAGCTTATTCGGTTAGTATTACCTATAATTATAGCGGTTGCTCCTCGCCTGCAACAGCAGTATGTGCGGTAAATGTAGGCGCACCCAATTGCGATTTTGCTTATGTAGCGCCGGGCGGCTCCAATGTTACCACTGCCGGCGGTCCTAATAATCCTTATGCAACCATTAGTTATGCCCTCAGCCAGTTGGGTAGCCGCAATTACATACGGGTAGCAAGTGGCACCATTACCGAAACAGCACCAGTATCTATTCCTGCTAATGTTATCATTGAAGGCGGGTATCAAGTAAGCAGCGGCAACTGGATAAAAAGCTCCGGAGCAACCACTACCGTAAGTTGTAGTGGTACAGAAACCATTAATGCTGATATAGCACATACCATAGGCTTTAAATCGAGCGGCTCTAATGGTTGGACACTGCAAGACCTTACCATAAACACCGCCAACGCATCGGGTACAGCTAGTTCAGGCATGGGGCGTTCTAATTATGCTTTGTGGATACTAAACTCTACAGGCTATACCATAAACCGATGCAATATAACTGCTGGTTCTGCCAGTAATGGCGCTAACGGTAGTGGTTATGTAAACAACGGTGGCGGTGGCGGCACAGGAGGCAACGGTGGTAGTGGCGCTAATGGAAACGGCAATCCGGGCGGCGGCGCTAATGGTACCGCCGGTAGTAACGGTGGCAGTGGTTACAGTGGCGCTCCTACCAACCAAGATGGTACCGGCGGCACCGGTGGCACGGGCACAGATAATTGTGGAGGCGGTAGTGGCGGGTGTCCTATTGGTAACAGCGGCGGCTGTAACGGCAGCGCTGGCAGTAACGGCTCAAACGGAGAAAGCGGAGCTGCTTGGCCTGCCAACAATAGACCCACCGTTGCTATTCCTAATGATAGTTATTTTCTGCCCGGCGGTCAGGCAGAAAACGGCGGCGGCGGCGGCGGCGGCGGCGGCGGCGCGGGTGGCGCAGGCGCAAGAGGCGGAAGGTCATTTTGTATTGACTGCACAGGTTACAGTGGTGGTCGTGGCGGCAACGGCGGCTCTGGCGGACGCGGTGGTTTAGGAGGTTTTGGAGCGGGTAGCGCTTTTGCCATTTGGCAAAGAAATGCAACCGGCAGTATTACCGATGTAGTTACCGGCATACCCGGCAGTGTAGCCACAGGAGGCAGTGGCAATAGTGGTGAAACTGCTCCCAATACCGGCTTAAATGACGGTCGCACCAACGGAAGTTGCAATAGTTGTGTAGCAGGTTCTCGATGTTCGGGTAATGGCGGTAATGGTGGTAATGGTGGTAATGGCGGCAGAGGCAGAGATGGCGCTAATGGTATAAATGCTCATGTTGTTACTAATGGCGTTTCATCGGGATCACCTTCGGGTTCTGTTCCTAATAGCACCACCGTTGCTATCAATTACAACAATACCCGCGCCTGCCCTTATTCTCAAATTGAGATGACAAAGGGTGCCGGTTCATGGAGTTTTCCGGCAGGGGTAAACTTGGTTAATAACCTTACCAACTCAACCTCCTCATACTCCGTTAGCTCATCGCCCGTTTATGTTTATACAACTGCCAGTGGCACACACAACATTACCGCCAATGGCGCTTTGTATAGAAATTTTCTGAGAGTACTAACATCGGGCAGAACACACCCTACTATTTCCCTCAATTACAATACCGTTTGTACTGGCGGGTCGGTAGTTGCTTCTTTTACCGAAAGTAGTTACGGGCAAACCAATGTAGCGTTTTTATGGGAAGTATTCAGCGGCACACAAGCATCGGGCGTTCCGGTGTTTACCGCTTCTACCCAATCGGCAACTTTTGGTCCTTTTACTACATCGGGTACTTATACCGTTAGGTTTAGCGTACAAGAACAGTGCTGCGGTTGGTCTATTCCTGCCTTTGCCACCATTACCGTTAATCCCGACCCTACACCGCCCACTATTATCAACTTTGCTAATGCTGCTGTGGTGTGTGTGGGCGAAACCATTAACACACTTAGCGCATCGGGAGCCACCGGTGGCATAACGCCCTATACCTATGAGTGGGATTACAACAACCTAAACAACACTTTTGGTGCCTATACAGGCACACCGCCCTCTTTTGCCGCTACGCTGGGCGTTAATACGGTGCGGGTACGCACAGCTGCCGATGTGCTTAGGGGCTGCGATGCTTCTGATATTTACGAGCAACCCATAACAGGCGCTCCGTACCCTATTAGCGACAGCGCTGCTACAGGTATATGCAGTGGCGAAACGATAAATTATGCGCTTACCACTACCAACAGCGTAAGCGGAACTACTTTTGAAATTGTTACCCAGTCGTCTAATCCCAATATATCAGGCACGGGCAGCATTAGCGGTGGCACAAACCTTGTTGGCACCCTTACTAATACCGCTCTTACCAACCAAACGGTGGTATTTACGCTCAAACCCATAGGTCCGGCACCGTCTGACTGCGAAGGCGCTAATTTTACCATTACCGTTACGGTGGCGCCTCTGCCCGCACAGTTTGCCGTTACGGGTGGCGGCAGCTACTGCGATGGCGATAGCGGGCTTTCGGTTGGTTTGGCAAACTCCCAAACCGGCGTAAGTTATGAATTGTACCGAAACGGCTTGCCTACCGGCGTGCTGTTTTTGGGCACCGGCGCTGCGTTTAATTTTGCCACCCTGCAAACCGTAGTCAGCAGCTATACCGTAGAAGCCACTAACCAGCTCACCGGCTGTAAACAAATGATGATGGGTAGCGTAAATATAAACATCAATCCGCTGCCCAATAATATTACCCTTGCTGCACAAGACCCGCTAATATGCAATGGCACAAGTACCCATGTGCAAGTGCTAAGTTCCGAGAGCGGCATCAGCTACCAATTGCGCAATAATGCCGATAATAGCCTTGTGGGTGCGCCGGTATCAGGCAACGGTTTTACCATTAACCTACCCACCGGTACGCTTACCTCTGCTACCACCTTTAATGTTTTGGCAACCAATATCCTCACCGGCTGTTTCAGGCAGGTAGGCAGTACGGTAACAGTTTCTGTACTACCCAATCCTAATGGCGGCAGCATAGCAACCGTTGAGTTTTGTGCCGAAAGTTCTAATACGGCATTTGTAACCGGTGTGGGTAATGCTACCCAATACCAGTGGAGCTTACCCCCCGAATTATCGGGCAGCTCTACTACGGCAAGCATCTTGTTATCGGGTACCATAGCCGGCGAATATACCATTACCGTTACTCCGCAAAACGTATCGGGCATAGTTACTTGCAATGGCACACCCATTACCGGAACCGTTACCGTAAAACCATTGCCCACTGTATCGGCAACTAATAACACGCCCGAAATTTGCTCTGCCGTATTTACTGATATACAACTCAGCCCTGCATCGGCAAACGTGAGTGGCACCACTTTCAGCTACACGCGCAATAACGTTGCCAACGTAAGCGGTACAACTGCCGAGTCTGGTATTACCGGACCTATTGCCATACAACTTACTAATAATACCAACACTCCGCAAACGGTGGTATTTACCATTACACCTGCCGCCAATGGTTGCAATGGGTCATCAGTTACTACTTCGGTTGTGGTGTATCCTACGCCCACCCTTACAGCTACTAACACCGCGCCCGTTATTTGCAGTGGCGAAAACAGCAATATAACGCTCTCTGCTTTGCCACAAGACGTAGCGGGAACCACCTATAACTGGACACGCAACAATACTACCAACATTACCGGAACCGATAGCCAAACCGGTGTTACCGGCAGCATAATGGTAACGCTAACCAATGCCACAGCCACTAACCAAACCACACAGTTTACCATTACCCCCGTAGCCAACGGCTGCCCGGGCAATCAGGTTACGGTAAACGTGCAAGTAGGCGCTATACCCACAGCTACCTCAGGCGTTTCGGCAATTTCGCCGGTTTGCTTGGGCAATCTTACTGTGCTTACCATTAGCGCGCCCACCCAATCGGGCTATACCTATCAGGTATTGCGTTCCGATGATACGCCCATTACCGGCGCCAGTACATCGGCAGCGGGTACCGGCGCTAAAAACATTAATATACCCGCCATAGAACTTGGTTTTTCGGGCAGCCCGCATACCTTTAAGGTAAGAGCTACCAGCCCGGCACCGTTTAACTGTACCACTATCCTCACCAATACGGCATCGGTTACAGTATATCAGCCATCGGTAGCTCCCACCGGCGCAACTGCCAATGGTGAAGCCGATTTGCTGATTTGTCCCAACTCATCAGACAATATCACGCTTGCCGCAGTGGGCGGTTTTATAGGTACAGCCGCCAATGCTTACTGGTACGAAGATGCCTGTTTTACCACACCCATAGGCACAGGCGCTGCCTTGGTTATTCCGGCACCGGCTGTTACTACTACGTACTATGTAAACTACTTTGATATCACCTGTGGACCTACATCTTGCGCATCAGTAACCGTAACGGTAGAAGATGTAACCCCGCCCAATGCCGTTTGTCAAGATGTAACGGTGCAATTAAACGCATCGGGCATCGGCGCTACCTCTGCGGCTGCGGTAGATAACGGCAGTACCGATTTCTGCGGTATAGCCAATCTTGAACTTGATAGCACCAATTTTACTTGCTCCGATGTTGGCAATGTTACCGTAACGCTAACAGTAACCGACAACAACGGCTTAAGCGCCGATTGTACTGCCTTAGTAACTGTTGAAGACAATGTACCGCCCGATGCCAAATGCAAAACCGAAATTACCGTACAGTTAGACGAATACGGAGAGGGATTTGCAACTGCCGAAGACGCTGATGATAACAGCTCCGATGCATGTGGTATTGCCAATTTAGAGCTAAGCCAAACGTATTTTACCTGTGCCGATGTGGGTACTACTGCCCAAACCCTTACGGTTACCGATATAAACGACAATGTAAGCGCCTGTACGGTAAACGTTACCGTGGAAGACAATGTTGCCCCCGAAGCAGTGTGTCAGGAGATATTGGTAGTGATAGATGAGAGTGGCATGGTAGAGATGTTTGGTGAATATATAGACGGCGGCAGTTATGATGCCTGTGGTATTGCGATGCTTGATGCTACACCGCCTGTACTTACCTGTGCCGACCTTGGCGAAGTTACCCTTACCCTTACCGTTACCGATGCAAATGGACAAACTGCTACATGCAATGCGTTGGCATGGGTAATTCCGCACTTTGTGCCCGAAATTACCCCCAGCGGACCTACTACCTTCTGCCGGGGCGAGAGCATTACCCTTGATGCCGGCGATTATGCTGCTTTTCAATGGAATAGTGCTGCCCAAAATGCTACCACCCAAACTATTGTAGCGGCAAACAGTGGCACTTATGCTGTTACAGTTACCGATATAAATGGCTGTACGGCTGAAACAGCTATAAATATTACGGTAAATATTGTGCCAGTAGTGGATATTACACCCAACGGACCCACCACTTTCTGCGAAGGGTACAACGTAATTTTAGATGCCGGTATGCACGAGGCGTATCAATGGAACAACCTTGGCGGTAATGCTACATCACAGTTTATCAGCGCTACGGAGAGCGGCACTTATACCGTAACCGTTACCAATGAGTATAACTGCACATCGGCAGCCAGTATGAACGTAACGGTTATTCCGGCGCCCACTGTTACCATTACTGCACCCAACAATATTTGTGCCGGCAGTACACTGTATGCCATAGCCACAGGCGGCAATATATACCAATGGAGCGGACCCAACGGCTATAACAATGTGGGCAACAGTATTACTCGTCCTGGGGCGCACCCGGGCATGTCGGGTATTTACACTGTTACAGTTACCGATAATACGGGTTGTGTAACCATTAGCAGCATACCCATTACTGTTCACCCCATACCGGCTGCCACCATAACCGGCAGTAATGCCGTATGTGTAGGCAATGCAATTGCATTAACCGCAGCGCCCGGCGGCACTGCTTATGCGTGGAGTGGTCCTAACGGATTTACCGCCTCCGAACAAACGCTTACCCGAAACAATGCCACAACTGCCATGAGCGGCACTTACACTGTAACCGTAACGGGTTCGGGCGGTTGTACTGCCACTTCAAATATGGTGGTAAATGTAGTACCAATATCGGCTGGCATTACGGGGGGTAACAGTTTTTGTGTACAAGGGTCAATAACCCTTACAGCTACCGGTGGCGGCACTTATAACTGGAGTGGACCCGATGGCTTTAACTCTTCCGATGCAAGTATTAACATTACCGATGCCACAACCAATATGAGCGGTACTTATACAGTAACCGTTACCAATACTGCCGGCTGCACAGCTACTGCTGCTAAGAGTGTAGTGGTAAACAGCAATCCTACCCCTGTAATAATGGGCAATACCGGCTACTGTGCCGGCAGCGCTATTAACCTGATAGCATCGGGTGGTAACACTTACACGTGGAGCGGTCCTAATGGTTATACTAATACAGGACACAGTATTTCCCGAAATGGTTCTCATGCGGGTATGAGTGGCACTTACACTGTAACGGTGGGCGATGCCAATGGCTGCACCGGCGTAGCCAGTGTAGAGGTTACGGTACATGCCAATCCTGTTGTTGCTATATCGGGTAGCAGTACAGTTTGTGTAGGTAGCGCCATCAGCATCACTGCATCGGGCGGAGAGAGCTACGTATGGAGCGGACCGGGCGGGTTTACCGCAAACAGCGCCACCGCCACCCGAAATAATGCCACTACTGCCATGAGCGGAACCTACCTTGTAACCGTAACCGGAGCAGGCGGCTGCACAGCTACGGCAACCCGATATGTGAATGTGGTAAACTCCTTAACAGCTACCATTACCGGTGGTCCTACCTTCTGCTCCGGCAATGCTATTACCCTTACCGCATCGGGCGGCAGTAATTATACATGGAGCGGACCGGGCGGGTTTACCTCAACCGATGCCACCATAATTATAGCCAATGCCACCTCGGCAATGAACGGTGTTTATGTAGTAACAGTAACCGGTGGAGCAGGTTGCTCGGCAACGGCATCGCGCAATATAACGGTAAATACCACCCCCACTGCAACCATTACCGGCAATACCAACGTGTGCGCTACAAAGGTTATAAGCTTAATAGCATCGGGAGGGAACAGTTATACATGGAGTGGTCCAAACGGATTTACATCAACCGGTTCCAGCATTACCCGAACCAATGCCACTGTAGCCATGAGCGGTATTTATACAGTAACGGTTACTTCAAACGGCTGTAGCGCTACTGCCGGTACGGTAGTAACGGTAAGTCCGCTACCGGTTGTTACCATTACCGGCGCTACGTCGGTTTGTGTTAACGGAGAGCTAAGCCTTACAGCATCGGGCGGCAGTACTTACGCATGGAGCGGACCGGGCGGGTTTACCTCCGGCAGCGCTACCATAACCCGCAGCCCTGTTACTACTGCCATGGGGGGCAATTACTATGTAACTGTAACCAGCAGCGCCGGCTGTACCAGCACCGCCAGCCGATTGGTGTCGGTTCTGGCAGCGCCTAATGCCGCTATTAGTGGAAGCAGCACTTTGTGTGCCGGCAGCACTATAAATCTTACGGCATCGGGCGGCGTGAGTTATGCATGGAGTTTTCCCGATGGAGGAACGGCAATTGGAGCAGCCGTTACCCGAACCAATGCTACCACAGCCATGGGGGGCATTTATACGGTAACCGTAACAGGTTTTAATGGTTGCACCTCATCGGCTATTCGAACAGTTACGGTAAATAACTGCTCACTCAAAACCGGCGAACCTCTTGCTGAAAACCTGATAGCTGCACCTAACCCTACCGCAACACAAACTACCATTAGCTTTACCGCTGCTGCCGGTGAGTGGGTAAAACTATCGGTATTTGCCATAGACGGAAAAGAAGTGGGCTTGTTGTATGAGGGTTTTGTAGAGCAAAGCGCTACTTATGACTTTATCTTTGACCTTACCGCCCTGCCTTCGGCTACTTACTTTGCTGTGTTGCGCAAGGCTGACGGCTCTACCGTACAATTGCCAATAATGCTGACTAAATAGATATTTGAACTGATTTGTTGTAAAAACTCCCATACACAGCTATGGCGTATGGGAGTTTTTTTTGTACGTATCGGGTCGCTTTGTTGCGCAAGTAAAAGCAAAACAAATGTACTGTTTTAAATCGGTTATAGACTATTTATCGGATACTCCTTGTTGGAGCAGGTTTTTATGTGCCATTTGTCAAATAATTGTATTTATTTCCTGTTTTCTTTACCTTTTTGTTGGCATAAAGCCCTAACTTTGCAGGCGTTTTAGCCTTTTGTTTTACTGAGTAACATCACTTTGTTCTATCCTCATTACATTACCTCCGACTTAAACGGTATTTCCTCTATATATGGGACTTTTTAGTTTTTTTGACCTCACACACGATATTGCCATTGACTTAGGCACAGCCAATACGCTCATTGCCTATAAAGACCGCGTAGTAGTAGATGAACCATCTATTGTTGCACGAGATAAAACTACCTCCAAAGTAATAGCTGTGGGAAAACGTGCCATGCAAATGCACGAAAAAACCCACGATAATATAAAAACCATCAGACCGCTCAAGGATGGAGTTATTGCCAATTTTGAGGCTGCCGAAGCCATGATACGAGAAATGATTAAAATGCTTTATCCTAATAAGCGCTGGTTTACCCCGCAGTATCGTATGGTTATATGTATCCCATCGGGCATTACGGAGGTAGAGAAAAAAGCGGTTTTTAACTCTGCCGAAGCAGCAGGCGCAAAAGAGCGCTACCTCATACATGAACCTATGGCGGCAGCATTGGGCATAGGCATAGATGTAAGCGAGCCGGTGGGTAATATGGTAATAGATATTGGAGGCGGCACTACCGAAATAGCCGTTATAGCCCTTATGGGTATAGTTTGCGACCAATCTATAAGGGTTGCCGGCGATGAGTTTACCAATGATATTGTGGACTATATGCGCCGCGAACATAATATCCTGATTGGTGAACGAACGGCTGAAAATATCAAAATAAATGTGGGCGCTGCTCTTACCGATTTAGATACGCCACCCGATGATTATCCGGTAAATGGTCGTGACCTCATAACCGGCATACCGAAACAAGTAACGGTTAATTATGCCGAAATTGCAGGCTGTTTAGATAAATCAATTGCCAAAATTGAAGAGGCTGTGATGAAAACCTTAGAAATTACCCCGCCTGAACTTGCCGCAGATATCTATAAAACCGGCATCTACCTTACCGGAGGCGGAGCGCTCCTGAGAGGTTTGGATAAACGCATATCTAAAAAAACAAACCTTACGGTGCACGTTGCCGAAGACCCCTTGCGGGCAGTAGTGCGTGGCACAGCGCTGGCATTAAAAAATATATCTAAATACCCATTCCTGATGAGCAAATAAGAACCGGTTTCTTTTTTGCCAACTGTGTAATACCCTAACTGTTCGCACATAATATGCGAAACTTGCTTTACTTTTTGCTCCGCTACAATGCTACCATAACCTTTGTTTTGCTGCAATTGGTTTGCTGGGCACTTATTATAAGATATAATAATTTTCAGCGTGCCGCTGTGATCAGCTCGGCTAATATGGTTTCGGGTACGCTGTTGGATAAAACAGTAAAAGCAAAAAATTTTTTACAATTGCGGCAAATTAATGATAGCCTCATTAACGAAAATGCCCGATTGTATGCCCAACTAAAATCGGTACAAGAGCAGATGTTGCTTCAAGAAATTGGCGCTAATTGCCAGCCAAACGAAGTGCGTATTTTACCCACCGATTCAGTTACCGGAAAATTGAGCTTTAATTGTATTCCGGCTATGGTTATTAATAGTTCAACCAACAGAGCCAATAACATTATTACCATTAACAAAGGTGAACTGAATGGTATTAAACCCGAAATGGGTGTGGTAAGCAGCGCCGGTTTAGTGGGTGTGGTGGATAGAACCAGCGACAATTTTGCTATTATTGTACCTATAATTAACAAGGGACTTAGAGTAAGCGCCAAGGTTAAACGCACTAATTTTAAGGGCTCACTGCAATGGGACGATTTAAACCCGCTTAAAGCTACCCTGCACGAAGTGCCAAAACATGCCAGCGTACAGGTAGGTGATACGGTGCTTACAACAGGTTATTCCGATTTTTTTCCGCCCGATACTTTTATTGGCGTAATAGACAAGTGGACACTATCGGAAGGCAGCAATTTTTACACCTGCTATGTTAAATTGGCTACCAACTTTACCAATCTGAAATATGTTTACGTAATAGACTACCTTAGCCAAGGCGAGCAAAAACAATTAGAATCCAAATCAAGAAAATAAACAAAACAAGGTAAAATGCACAGTTTTTACCCAAGCAAATACAATGCTAAACCGCGCCGCCGCCATCAATAGCCCTTTTACCACTTGACACTTTAAAATGAAAGAAAATTTATATACCAGTGTTTTCAGGTTAGTGATGCTGTTGCTCTTTCAAGTTTTTTTATTAAACTTCATTAAATTATATGGGGTGGTAACACCGTATATTTACCCGCTTGGCATACTGCTGCTGCCGTTTGAAACACCGCGCTGGCTTTTGATGGTTTTAGCGTTTTTTGCCGGTCTTACCATAGATATGTTTACCGATACGCCGGGGTTTCATGCCTCTGCTATGGTAATAATGGCTTTTGCAAGGCAATATGTTGTTTCGGTAAACCGCCCCGTAGGCGATTACGAACCCTCCCACAAACCTACCATCGGGAGTTTAGGTTTTTATTGGTTTATATTTTATGCCGGTATTTTGGTTGCATTGCACCATTTTTGCTTTTATTTTATTGAAGTATATAGTTTTCATTATATCCCTATAACCCTTCTTAAAGTTGGCGCCGGCTCTTTGGCTTCCTTGATGCTCATGCTGCTGCATGAGTTTTTGTTTTACAAAAGATGAAACTTTATTGCTTCACCCTATTAGTGTTTTACATTTGGTGAAAGGTATTTGACAGATGGTATTGGGTACTAACAACCCCTCTCTCATCACTCAGTTGGGCATAAAATTAGCAAATAAGCCAACACGCTAAACTACTCTATTAGGCTTGGCGAAGTTTTGTTTCTCCACAAAAAACATCATGTTGGAGATTATTGAAGAATAACGTAAGTAGTGCAAGCAAAAACTAAAAAACTCCCCAATTGTTACTAATTTTGCCAACTAAATAAACCATCTTAAACACTTTAAATACAATGGACCTATCTGCCGAACTGTTGAGCCCCCATTTTGGCTTTACCGAAGATCAACTCCTGATTGCCGCCTCTGTGCGCGACTTTGCAGAAAAACATATCCGTCCGCATGTGATGGACTGGGACGAAGCCCAACATTTTCCGCGCGAACTTTTTACCAAAATGGGAGAACTGGGTTTTATGGGCGTTTTAGTGCCGCATGAATACGGCGGTGCCGGATTGGGTTATATTGAATATGTATCGGTTATTTCAGAAATAGCTCAGGTTTGCGGCTCCATCGGCTTATCGGTAGCAGCACATAACTCGCTTTGCACCGGACATATCTTGCAGTTTGGCAACCAAGATCAAAAACGCCAATGGCTGCCCAAATTGGCAAGCGGCGAATATATAGGCGCATGGGGACTTACCGAGCCCAACACCGGTTCTGATGCCGGAAACATGAAAACCGTGGCAGTAAAAGATGGCAACGACTGGATTATTAACGGCGCTAAATGCTGGATTACCCACGGTAAATCATCGGAAGTAATGGTAGTGATTGTGCGCACCGGAAACGTGGGTGACAGCCGCGGTATGACTGCCTTTATCATAGACAAATCATTGCCCGGCGTGTATGCAGGTAAAAAAGAAAACAAACTTGGCATGAGAGCCTCCGAAACTACTGAGGTAATTTTTGATAACTGCCGCATACCCCATAGCGCCATGCTGGGCAACGAAGGAGAAGGCTTTATACAAGCCATGAAAGTATTAGACGGCGGGCGTATTTCTATTGCCGCTTTAGCGTTGGGTATTGCCAAGGGCGCTTATGAAGCATCGGTAAAATATGCCAAAGAACGACACCAGTTTGGGCAGCCCATTGCCGCATTTCAGGCTATTTCTTTTAAACTTGCCGATATGGCAACTAAAATAGAAGCCGCCGAATTGCTTACCCTACAAGCTGCCGACCTCAAAAACCGCCACCTCAAAGTTACCAAACAAGCAGCTATGGCTAAATACTACGCTTCCGAAATTAGCGTACAAGTGGCTACCGACGCCGTACAAATTTTTGGCGGTTATGGTTATACAAAAGACTTTCCGGTAGAAAAATTTTACCGCGATTCAAAACTCTGCACCATTGGCGAAGGCACCTCCGAAATACAAAAATTGGTTATTTCAAGAGATTTATTGCGCTAAAACATACAAGCTATTGCTTTTTTGCCTACATTTGCACTCCAATTTTAAAACCGTTTAAAAAACAAGTATTCCCATGCTCGTAATTGATGCCCGCGAATCTGATTCCATAGACAAAGCGCTCAAAAAGTACAAAAAAAAGTTTGAAAAAGCCGGTATCTTGCGCCAGCTTCGTGCACGCAAGCAATTTTCAAAGCCTTCCGTTGACCGTCGCGCCACTATTTTGCGCGCCAAATACCGCAATGAAATGCTCCTGAAAATGGAAGACTAATCAAAAATTCCACAAGCACCTATTTATCTATACTCCATAATCGCAGGAGGCATTATTTATTTTAATGCCCTCTGCGATTACGTTTATAAATACTTCTCATTTAAATTTTTGCTCCTTGCATGAACCAAGGTAAAAAAAACATTGTTTAAACACTGTTCTATAACCAAAAAACCGAAATATCCCGAAATGAAAAAATTGACCATCTTTATCCTTGTTGCATTGGTTTTTAGCATGGTAGCATGTACCCAAGCACCCGATGCCCCCAAAGCTACGGTATCTGAACCCCAAGCTACCAACCCTGATACCAACAGCGGCGCACAAGGCAACTGGAAAGTAGATTTACAACAAAGCAAAGTAGCTTGGGTAGGTACTAAACCTACCGGCAGACATAACGGCGCTTTTAACCTTAAAGACGGCGCTTTGTCTGTTGCCAACGGACAAATTACCGGCGGCTCTTTTACCATTGACCTTCCCTCTATTGCCGTGTTAGACGAAGGCATGAGCGAAGACAGCCGCACCGATTTAACCGAACACCTGAAAAGCGCCGACTTTTTTGAAGTGAGTAAGTTTCCCGAAGGTAAGTTTGAAATAACCTCCGTACAACCGGCTCCTGCCGATGCCCAAGCTACCGGCAACGCGCCTGCCCCTACCCATATTTTATCGGGCAATCTTACCCTTAAAGGCGTTACCAAAGGCGTTACTTTTCCGGCTACCATTGCCATGTCTGAAAATATGCTCAAAGCCAACGCCAATTTTAACATTGACCGCACCAACTGGGGCATGTCTTACAAAAGCGATAAATCATTGGGCGACAAAATTATTCACCCCGAAGTAAACATCGGTATTACCTTAGTTGCAAACAGTAACTAAATTTTAACCTCATTACTACCTCTACAGCGCCGTTTGCCCTTTACTCGGGTAAACGGCGCTGTTTGTTTTACCCAAGCAAAAGGGTAATTTATTCCTTTTTTCGCTACCTTTACCCCCACTAACCAATAACCCCAAGATGAAAGGAATTGTATTAGCCGGAGGATCGGGTACGCGGCTGCACCCCATTACCTACGCCATCAGCAAACAACTGATGCCCATTTATGATAAACCCATGATTTATTACCCGCTTTCTACCCTTATGATGGCAGGAATAAATGAAATTTTAATCATTTCTACCCCGCAACACCTGCCCATGTTTGCCCAACTTTTGGGCAATGGCGCTGCTTACGGCTGCTCGTTTTCGTATGTTGAGCAAAAAGTGCCAAACGGATTAGCACAAGCCTTTGTGCTGGGTAAGGAGTTTATTGGCAACAGCAAAGTATCGCTGGTACTGGGCGATAATATCTTTTACGGAACCAAGTTTGAAAGCCAGTTAGAAGAGTGCAACGACATAAACGGCGGGCTTATTTTTGCCTACCACGTTTCAGACCCCGAACGATATGGCGTGGTGGAATTTGATGCCCAAAATAAAGCCGTATCAATAGAAGAAAAACCCACACAACCCAAATCAAACTATGCCGTGCCCGGCTTGTATTTTTATGACAATGCCGTGGTAGAAATAGCCCAAAATTTGCAACCCAGCAAACGCGGAGAATACGAAATTACCGATGTAAACCGTGAATACCTGCGCCAAAATAACCTGCACGTGGCAGTGCTTGACCGTGGTACGGCATGGTTAGATACCGGCACCTTTGAATCGCTGATGGAAGCAAGCCAATTTGTATATGTTATTGAAAAACGACAAGGGTTAAAAGTGGGCTGCATTGAAGAAATTGCCTACCGAAAAGGTTTTATTGACCGGGAGCAGCTCAACCGCCTTGCCCAACCCCTGCTTAAAAGTGGCTACGGACAGTATTTAATGGCATTGTAGCTGCAAGCTAATACCACCAACTCAAGCAATTTGGTTATTGTATGTTTGGTGAACTTATAAGCTGTTTTTTCCTAATTGAAAAGACGGCAATCCACAATTTTGCCGATATTATTTACCTGCTGCACGTTTTTTTTAATAAACGATATGCCATAGGCACAAGATATACCAAAGAAAAGCAAGCCTGTATTTTGTCCCGATTGATGACCAAACTTTGTTGGAAGTTGTTTAAGGCTAACCATATCAAAACCCCAACGGGTTTAAATGCTGAGAGTTTTGACTAATAAAAAGTATTGCCCCCATACAACCATACAAAATAACACGTATTATTGTGCCAACTATAAACAAAAT